>Ga0307988_1000067_pt1 | contig 87124 bp, 88 predicted proteins | sample EllFjometagen183_FD_203166 | JGI IMG/M metagenome (GOLD analysis project Ga0307988, IMG submission 203166) | Marine microbial communities from Ellis Fjord, Antarctic Ocean - #183 | ecosystem: Environmental > Aquatic > Marine > Unclassified | place: Southern Ocean | collected 2014-10-08 | reverse complement strand
TTTGGTGGAGCTACGGGGGATCGAACCCCGGACCTCATGACTGCCAGTCATGCGCTCTCCCAGCTGAGCTACAGCCCCACAAAATCAACTATCTTCAACTTACGATTTGCTTTTCTACCAATCTTTTCATAAGGTGTCAACTTCTTTCAAATCGTTTCTTCGAAATCAAGCCTCCATATTTGTTGAAAAGAGAGCAGAGTTTTGTTAGAATTAAAAACTTGATGTGTCAAAAGTACCCGAGGCTTTTACCCGTTGTTGTTCCTGGGGCTCCTACAGCATGTTTATGAAACTGGTTTTACCAGTTATGTTCTTAAAAATATTACTATTAAAGTATAAAAGAATACTTTAATATAAAGGAAACGTCCATGTTCTCACCATTTAATTTTTTGTTTGGCTGGCTATCAAATGATTTGGCAATTGATCTTGGGACAGCGAATACTGTGCTCTATGTTAAAGGAAAGGGGATTGTATTACGGGAACCTTCGGTGGTTGCTGTTCGTCAGGATGCCAGAGGACATAAGGTGCTAGCCGTTGGCCAGGAAGCAAAATTAATGCTTGGGAAAACTCCCGGCACCATTCAGGCCATTCGCCCTATCAGGGACGGAGTTATTGCTGACTTTGAAGTGACAGAAGCTATGCTTCGTTATTTTATTAATAAAGTTCATAATCGTCGTACGTTGGTGCACCCAAGAATTATTATATCGGTTCCCTCGGGAATCACCCAGGTAGAAAAACGAGCAGTCAAAGAGTCGGCTGAATCTGCCGGTGCACGCGAAGTGTATCTTATTGAAGAGCCGATGGCTGCCGCAATTGGTGCCAATCTTCCCATTACTGAGCCCACAGCCAATATGATTATTGATATTGGTGGAGGAACTACGGAAGTTGCCGTTATTTCGCTTGCAGGAATTGTCTATGCAAAATCCGTTCGCGTAGCAGGAGATAAAATGGATGAAGCCATTCTCCAGTATATTAAACGGAAACATAATCTGGCAATTGGTGAGCGAACAGCCGAGCTTATCAAAACCACTATTGGAAATGTAATACCGGAAGAACCCTATGAGACCATGGATATCAAAGGCCGTGATCTTGTCTCCGGTGTTCCCAAAACATTGACCATCACTGCCGATGAAATTCAATCTGCTATCCAGGAACAGATTGATGTTATCATTGAAGCGGTACGTGTGGCACTCGAGGTAACGCCTCCTGAACTCTCAGCGGATATTGTTGATCAGGGAATTGTCCTGACCGGTGGCGGCGCATTGCTGAAAAATCTGGATAGGTGTTTGAAGGAGGAGACGGGAATGCCGATTATTGTGGCAGATGACCCGCTTTCATCCGTCGTGCTCGGTTCCGGAAAGGCTCTTGATAATCTTGATATCCTGCGGGAAGTGACTATCGATTAGATTTAAATAAAGCTCCGTGAGGTGGGGATGTCGCGAGCTGATTTTGTATGGTGACCAGGTATCGGTGATTGCTGAGAGAGAAGAGTGAGAAAAAAAACCAATGATAGAAAGAAAAAATCCCGATCCAGGGTGCCCCGTCTCTTTCTACTCTTCTTACTCTTTTCAGGCTTGCTTCTGATTATCCTCAGCTCTGCAACGGGCAGCCGATTTGGCGTTTTTCACCAGTTAACCCTCGAAGTTCTCGGACCTCTCCAAAGTACTTTCACAAAACTTTCTCTCAGTACTGTTCGTTTGAAGGACAGGTATATCACTCTCTGGAATCTCCAGGAAGAAAATGATTCGCTCCGTAAAGAATTAGAGACCTATCACGCCCTTCTCGATCAATATCGTGAAGCGTATTCGAGAAACAGATTCCTTGAAACCGAATTACAGTTTAAAAAACAGGAGACTTTTCCAGCCCTTATGGCGCGGGTGGTGGGGAAAGATCCATCGTTTTGGTTCCAAACTCTTATCGTTGATCGTGGAGAAAATGATGGTGTTGTTACTGGCATGGTGGCACGAAATTCTCTTGGCGTGGTCGGCCAGGTCGTTCAGGTCTCTGATAATTACTGCAAGATACTACTCGCTAATGCACCTTCGAGTGCCATTGATGCCATTGTTCAGAAAAGCCGGGTTCGGGGGATTTTAAAAGGTGCCGGTGAGCAGGGATATATCCTCCAGTATGTGTTGAAAAATGGTGAGGTTGCGGAAGGTGATATTATCGTCACGGCAGGAATTGGAGGGGTATTCCCGCCTGGTATCACTTTGGGAACGGTTTCCAAGGTGCATTCTAAAAGACGGGGTATGTTTCTGGAAATTGAAGTAAAGCCGGCCGTTGATTTTGCCCGTTTGGAATCTTTGTTTATTAACCTGTCAGAAGAACAGCTGGTTATTGAAGAAATGAGCCACTCACCTTCTTCACAGGGGGAGTGATAAGTGGTTACCCTCAGTTTTCTGCTGCTTGGCTTTATTCTTATAGCGGTTCAAACAACTTTTTTTTATCAATTCCCGCACTGGCTTGGTCGGCCTGATCTTGTTTTTATTCTACTCGTCTTCTCCGCTTACAGATTTCGCTGGTTTTCGGGGTTGGTTCTTGCCTTTCTTCTTGGATGGTTGATGGATGTGACATCCGGGGTCTATCTTGGAACATATCTGCTTCTGGTACTGCTTGTCTTTTCCATTGTTAAGTTTCTCAGCCAAAATAGTTCTGTGAAAGAAACGGTTTTCCAGATCCCCCTGGTTGGAGTCAGTTATTTTGTTGTTCAGTGCCTATTTTATCTTTTTTTCACCCTAACCCAACCCGGTGCTCTTCCTCCATGGTCCTGGGCGCGTGTGGTACAGGAGACACTTATTCTTCTTGTTGCCTCCATTCCCTGCTTTGTCTTTTTTAACTGGCTATTTGAAAAATTAACAACCCGACGGCTTGCTTCTAGAAAACTGAAGCGTGGCGGGGCCAATCGATTTCGGTGACTATAAGTGATGAAGTGGTCAGGTTATAAAAATCTTGAAGAATTAACGGAACATGATGATGCAAATCTCGATCTGCTGAAGCGTAGAATTGTGATTGCAGGTCTCATTATTCTGTTTTTCGGAGTTATAATATTCGCAAGGCTCTGGTTTCTCCAGATCTATAAGGGCGACGAATATAGAAACAGAGCTGATAATAATCGGGTACGAATGCGTGAAATTGAAGCACCACGCGGGAATGTTTTTGATTCTAAAGGGAGGGAGATGGTAACAAACCGCCCCTCCTTTAACGTTGTTCTTGTTCGAGAAGATTCGAATGATGTGGATCAGCTACTTAAAAAACTGGCAACTGCTCTTGATATTGATATTTCGTTACTTTGGGAAAAGTTGCGTGAAGCAAGCGGTAAACCGCGTCATATACCTATTCGTTTGATCGAGGACGTAGATTGGGAGACGCTTGCCTATGTGGAAAATCATAATCAGAAATTTCCGGGCATTCGCATTGAGACCGTTCCAGTCCGTGTCTATCATTATGAAAATCTTGCAGCCCATGTAATCGGCTATCTTGGAGAGATTTCAAAAAAAGAACTAGCTGCGCGGGATAGTAAAATTTACACCGGTGGCGATCTGATCGGGAAGATGGGGCTTGAACGTCTTCACGAGGCAGATCTTCGTGGGGAGAAGGGAAGCAGTTCTTCGGAAGTTGATGCCCGTGGATTTGAACAGCAGTTATTGAAAAATGTAGAGCCACTTCCTGGAAAAGATATTCAACTCACCATTGATGCTGAGCTACAGAAGGTCGCTGAGGATCTTATGGAGGCTGGCGATAAGGCCGGGGCAGTTGTGGCCATGGAGGTTAAAACCGGACGAATGCTGGTACTTGCCTCAAACCCTGTTCTGCCGCTGGACCAGTTTGTCGGTGGTATATCGCATAAAAACTGGAATGCTCTGCTGGATAATACCAAACACCCCTTGATTAATAAGGTGGTGCAGGCAATGTATCCTCCCGGTTCAGTCTATAAAATGATGACGGCCATGGCAGGTCTTGCTCTTGGCGTGATTAATGAAGATACTGTATTGTACTGTCCAGGCCACTATACCTTTGGAAAACGCCGCTATCATTGCTGGAAGCGTGGCGGGCATGGTGCGGTGAATTTGAAACGTGCTATTTCCGAATCCTGTGACGTCTATTTTTATCAGGTTGGTCTGCGGGTTGGGGTAGATAAACTTGCAGAATATGCAAATAAATTTGGACTTGGTCACAAGTCCGGCATTGAAATGGAGCATGAAAAAAGCGGGCTGACACCAACAAAAGAGTGGAAGAAGAGGAGGCGCGGTCAGAAGTGGCAGGATGGAGAGACTCTTTCCGTTGCAATTGGACAGGGATTTAATCTTGTGACTCCACTGCAGATTTGTTTGATGACGGCAACCATTGCAAATGGTGGAACCCAGTATCTTCCTCAGATTATAGAAAAAGTAACCGACCCGGATGGGGAAGTTTTAAAACAGTTTGAACCCGTTGTAGTTTCAGAATTGGCAGGCGAAAAACAATTTTTACCGCTGATTCGTAATGGTATGGAAGAGGTTATTCAGGGCCGGCGTGGAACTGCGAGGAAAGTACGAATTAAAGGTGTGACGATTGGTGGAAAAACGGGGACGGCTCAGGTGGTACGCCTGAAGCAATATAAACACCTGAAAGAAGAAGATATTCCCTATAAATATCGTGATCATGCATGGTTCACATGTTATGCACCAGCCGAAGATCCTGAGATTGCAATCACCGTCCTTGTAGAGCATGGTCTGCATGGTGGTTCTGGGGCAGGGCCGGTTGCAAGAGCGTTACTTGAGGAGTATTTTTCCGATTATTTAAAGCGTCTTGCAGAGCAGGAAGAGGAAGGAAAAAAGAATGAATAAGAAGGATCGTACAATCCGTTGGGGATACCAATGTTCCGTATAGATAGGCGTTTTTTTCAAAATTTTGACTGGATTCTCCTCCTGCTGCTGCTAGCAGTGGCCTGTATGGCCTTGATGAATCTCTATAGTGCATCCTATCCGCCCTCCCCATATGGTATCTCTCCATTTTTAAAACAGTGTTATCTCTTTCTTTTTGGGGCGATGGGAATCCTGTTTATTCTCTTTTTTGATTACAGGGAACTCCACTTCTGGAATTATCCTTTTTACGCAATTATTATTATTCTGCTGCTGATAGTGCTTTTTGCGGGAAACAGCGCCGGTGGTGCGCAACGCTGGATTAATCTCGGTTTTTTTAAACTCCAGCCCTCTGAACTTGCCAAACTCATGATGGTAGTGACGCTTGCAAGCTACTATTCACGCAAAGAACAGAGTGAGGGCTATGGGCTTCGGGACATGGTCACGCCTGTATTACTGACTCTCCTGCCCTTTATGCTTATTTTAAAACAACCTGATCTTGGAACGGCGCTTATGCTCATTATTGTGTTTGTTTCCATGACAGTGTTTGCCAAGTTGCGTTGGCAGACATATGGAGTTGGGGTAATCCTCGGAAGTGGGGCTGCTATTTTTGCCTGGTTTTACCTGCTCCGAGACTATCAAAAACAAAGGATTGAAACCTTGCTGAACCCTTCCAAGGATCCCATGGGACAGGGATATCAGATACTTCAGTCCAAAATTGCAGTGGGCAGTGGCGGTATTGGTGGCAAGGGGTACATGGAAGGAACCCAGGGGCATCTACATTTTCTTCCGGAGCGCCATACTGACTTTGCTTTTTCCGTATGGGGAGAAGAGTGGGGCTTTGTAGGGAGTATGGTCTTTTTAGGCGTCTACTTTTCCATGCTCTTCTGGGGACTCTATGTGGCAATGACAGCCAGAGACCGTTTTGGTGTCTTCCTTTCCTTTGGGGTTGTGATGCTGATTTTCTGGCAGGCTGTTATAAATCTACTGATGATACTCGGGTTTCTTCCCGTGGTCGGTATTCCTCTACCGCTGGTAAGTTATGGAGGCTCTTCTCTGTTGACGACTCTTCTGGCACTTGGGCTTTTGATGAATATACGTATGAGACGTTTTCAAACCGGACAGAATACCGAGAAAATGAATTGAAGAAGGAGTGTAACTAATCAGCAGCACGCAAACTACGTCCATTTGAGTCTTTTCGAATAGCATAAGTATGCTCCGAGCCCAAAATAAACGAATTTGAAGCACACGGAGTCTGCGCTTACCTTGCTAAACAGTTACTCTCCAAGAGTACTTCCTTCGGGGCGCGTTCAGAGGTAAGGGGAGTGAGTTGTCCTCGCCGAAGTTACAAGGCGTTACCTGTTCTTTTTCTCCCGCAATAGTTGTTCATACGCTTTGGTCAGGCGAACAAATTCTTCTTGATCACCGCCCGTATCGGGATGTATGGATTTAGCTTTTTTGCGGTACAGCCGTGTGGTCTCTTTTTTGTCAGCATCTCTTAATGTCTTTTCCGATTCTCCGAAAATTTCAGATATTTCATCGCTGCTGACATCTGTTTTCCTCTCCGGCCATGAAAAACTTCGATGGTCATCCATAAACTCTTGTGCCTGCTCGGCCCCTCTGTTCTGACGTGGAAAACCCGAGTCAAAGAAGAGAATGAGATAGCGGATCAAATAGTCGGGAAGAGTATTGTAGTCTCTTCGTTCCTGCCAGAAATCATAGTTTTTATTTAGTAGACAGAGTTCCTTCAGGAAGGCGTTATCAATTTTTTCTGGCGAGAGGGCTTGCGGAATGCTCCGTGCGTAAGCTTCGCTAAAGTGTTTTTGCAGGTTCAGAGCAGCATAAAGATAGGACTTTAATTCAAATTCGCGAAGACGCGCTTCCTCTTCGAGGAAATATTGTTCGAGTTCGTCCCGTGATCGATTTAGCAGCTTCGCCTCAAGGCGTGGAGGCATTTGAAAAACACGCCCCTGGTCGGTTGATCCGAAACGAAGAAAGTGGAGCCTTCGTTTATCAAATGAGTGTGCGGGGTGCCCGGTAAACGAGAGCAACTTCACACCACGCTTAAAGCGAAATGTATGACTGCCGCGGGAGAAAAAGTACTCCATCTTTTGTTGTACTGTGGGGTCGACAAAGGGCCAAAAAAGGCGTTCCAAGTCTGTTTCCACATCACGGCCACAGAGCTTTTCCATACGGTATACAAAATCTGTATCTAAATGAAAACAGGTGTCGTTTGGATAATATAGGAAATCACTCGGATCATATCCAAGATCCATAAGCTCGCTGGTGCAGAAACTGTTCTTTTCAGAATCCCAGAATGAGATACGAAGAGCATAGCGAGTGGGGCGTGTCAGGACACTCCGGGACAGATATATCGTTGGCTCTGGCTGTCCTGGTATGGTTAGTGCCTTACTGGATATTTTTTTGTTATTTTCAAAGGACATATTTTGATACGGCACGTGTACTGGCTTGTTTACCCTTGACCACTGTTATGTTCTTATTGTTCACTATTTATAATAAGGTTTTTTAACCCTTCGATAAATGTTGGGTTACAGTTTAGGGATTCTGTAGATTTAAGTACCATTCCAAGCTCCTTTGCCTGGTCATGATAGAGCATATCAATTTCGTATAGAGTTTCCACGTGATCTGAGACAAAACTGATAGGAACCATAAGGATGTTTTTACACCCCCTTTTAGCGAGTGTTTCCAACATATCTGGAGTCGAGGGGGCCAGCCATTCAACGGGGCCGGATTTACTCTGAAAACAGAGCTCACCTGCGAGGTTTGTTATCTCCTCAACTGCATTAATCGTTTCCTTGATATGATCAACGTAAGGGTCACCTTCATCGATAAAGGAAACAGGTAGACTGTGGGCACTGTAAACTATTTGCGGCATGTCAGGGGCAAAAGCTTTTGCCCTTTTGAGTATGTTTTGAGCCAGTGTCTGGATAAATTCGCTCTGAGTCGGCCAGGATTCTATAAGTGAAAGAGAGAACATTTTTCCGGAACGATCAATGGCACGTTTAAGCTCCTGGATGGACGACCCGGTAGTCGCACATGAATAGTGGGGATAGAGTGCCAGACCGATGAGTTTAGTGATTCCTTTGTCGGATAGTGCTTGTAACGCTGTGTCACTGTCCGGGTACCAGTATCGCATGGCACTGACAACTGTGTAGTTGCCATATTCCAGGAGCAGTGTCTCAAGTGCTTTTCCCTGATCACGGGTTATGGCTGTAAGTGGTGAGCTACCGCCAATTTTTTCATAGGTCTTCATGCTTTTTGGGGCCCGTCTTTTAGAGATAAGCCAGGCTAGTGGTTTTTGCATAAAAGATGGACCGAGACGGATGATTTCTCTGTCTGAAAAGAGGTTGTAAAGAAAGGGGCGAACATCGGCCAGTTTTTCAGGGCCGCCCATGTTGAGGAGTATAACCCCTGTCTGTTCCGTTGTCATAGTCGATACCAGTATTATTTCTATAGTTGTAAAGAGTTAGCATTAAGTGCCTGTATACCTCTATATAACAGGTAGAATCGCCTCGGAAAAGAAAAATGATTTTTTGTTTGCGATTGAAAAAATGATGACCTGTCTTGATTATCTGCTCATAAAACATATAATAAAAGAGAAGGTATGTTTAGCTTGTCTGGTGCGTGACACCCGATGGTGATAAGTTCGGTGTCTGTATCTGCTAAGCTTTACGTTGTACCAGGGAGCGTATCTGCGGATACGTTTAGTGATGATCGCTTTTTTCAAGCTATCATTGGAGCGTGCACTGGTGAATGGACGTGGGGCAGTATCGGAAGCCTTGCTGCTATTTATTCAGTGGCTGGAATTGCTCTTATCTCGCCTCTGCTTGTTTGTGTTGCAGGATGTTAGAGATAAGGTGCTTAATGGAGGAACCGTATGGATCTAAAGGTTGAAACCCGGAATGTAGAATTGCGAAAAGGCTGGCAGAAAAAGATCGATGAAGAAAAAGAAAAACTGGTTCGACATTTTGCTACTTTCGTTCTCCATCTCCGTGTCTCCATCGAGGGAACGGCACATCATAAGGAAGGCGGTTACGAGTTGAAGCTCGTAGCATCGGTTCCGAATGATACGGTCGTTGTGAGTAGAAAAGGGGATCATGTTAGTTCCCTGCTTGTGGAAGCATTTGATGTGCTTACCGCACAGATGAAGGAGATGCAGCGTAAAAAACGACAATCACAGAAAAATCCTGACGGATCGGATGCTGACAATGCTCAGTTTGGTGTGATCCGTAAGGTGTCTCCCTTTGAATCCTATGGTTTTATTGTGAGTCAGGATGCTCGGGAAATCTATTTCCATGAAAATGCGCTGAAAGATATCGCCATTGATGCACTCACCGAGGGTGATGCTGTAGTATATGGTGAGAGTCTTGGTGATAAAGGACCTCAGGCTTCATGGGTTCGATTGAATAATTAGAAACAATTTGTAAATATGTTTTTTTTAGGCCCCGTGCTGATCATTCAGCAAGGGGCCTTTCTTTTTTGTTCATGGGCTTGCCATAACAATACTGCAATGGTAAAAATAGATCCCCTATACATCATAGGGGAAAACGTTACAATTGTTCAATTGTACATGGTCATTCATCACTATTTAAGGAGTTAGCTGATGCTTCTACAGCAACAGGATCTCGGGGCTGAATATTACAGCCTTGAACGAAATGAAATACTAGACAGGATTGCTAAACGCAAACAGGAACTTGCAGATAATGTGCTGATTCTCTGCCATCATTATCAGCAGCAGGATCTGTTTCAATTTGCGGATCTTACCGGAGATTCCTTGAAACTGGCAAAGGACGCCGCGGCAATCAGTGACCGTGAATTTCTTATTTTTTGTGGTGTTCATTTTATGGCAGAATCTGCTGATATTTTGGCACATGAAAGTCAAAAGGTGCTACTACCTCATCTTCATGCTGGCTGTCCCATGGCTGACATGGCAACGGTTGGTTCCGTGACTCAGGCCTATAAAGAATTACTGAGCGTGGGGATTATGGATGATGAAAAAGATGTCGTCCCTGTTACCTATGTGAATTCATCTGCTGCATTAAAAGCCTTTGTTGGCGAGCGGGAAGGATCTGTCTGTACCTCCTCAAATGGTGAAAAAGTTTTGCAGTGGGCGCTCGATAAAGGGGAGAAAGTGTTCTTCTTTCCAGATGAGCATCTTGGTCGAAATTCAGCCGCTGCACTTGGAGTTCCGGATGAAGAGGTGCTTCTCTGGCGTCGTGGTGAAATCCTTGGTGGCAATTCACTTTCTGATGTCCAGCGGGCAAAGGTTTTCCTCTGGGATGGCTACTGTGAAGTACATATGCATTTTCTCCCGGATCATGTTCGTCAATGGCGGCTCAAAGAGCCAGGCATACAGATAATAGCTCATCCTGAATGTCCCCGTGACGTTGTTCGTATTGCCGATCAATATGGTTCGACGGAAGCTATTATTTCGGCTGTGAAAGAATCACCAGCCGGTAGCAAATGGGCCATTGCCACGGAAATAAACCTAGTTGATCGTTTGAAACATGACTATCCAGATAAATCAATTCATTTGCTGGCACCCAGTTCCTGTCAATGCACCACCATGAATTGTAACCAGCCTGTTAATCTTCTCTGGCTTCTTGATAACCTTGCAGCAGGTAAGGTGAAAAATCAGATTTCAGTGGATCCTGAAACTGCAAAGTTTGCTGCCAGATCTCTTGAACAGATGCTGGCTATTTAAAGACAGAAGACTGAAGGGAGAAGGCAAAAGGGGAAATACCCGGTGCCTTGTGTCCTTCCTTCAGCCTTCCGCTTTTAGCCTTTAACCTTCCGCCTATCTATCCTTTGAGGAAAACCTGTGACCGAAGAAGTATATCTTGTTGACGGTAGTGCCTATATCTACCGTGCCTACCATGCCGTTGCCCCGCTGACAAATGAAGAGGGCATGCCCACCCATGCAGTTTTTGGCTTTCTCAATATCCTGAAGCGTCTTCTCAAAGAAAAACAGCCAAAATACCTTGCCGTGGCCTTTGATATGAGAGGTAAGGTGTTTCGTCACGATCTCTATCCGGAGTATAAGGCAAATCGTCCGCCAATGCCCGATGATCTGGCGGTTCAGATTCCCTATATTAAGGAATTAGTGCGTGCCATGAATATTCCTTGCTTTGAGTCCAAGGGGATTGAAGCGGATGATATTATAGCAACTGCTGCTACGCTTCTCAGCTCGCAGGGGCAGAAAGTTATTGTGGTATCCGGTGATAAAGATCTGTTGCAACTGGTTGATGAAAGGGTTGTGATGTGGGATCCTATGAAGGATAAGGTGATGGATATCTCTGCTGTTGAAGAGAGGTACCATGTGAAACCGGCACAGCTGCTTGATTGTTATTCGCTTATGGGAGATAGCTCCGACAATGTTCCAGGAGTTCCAGGGGTGGGGCCAAAGACTGCTGAGAAACTCATCAATGAGCACGGAACGCTCGAAGGTGTTTACGATGCACTCGAGAGTATGAAAAAATCCAAGCTTAAGGAACGTCTTGCTGAAAATAGAGATATGGCGTTTCTTTCAAGGGATCTGATTCGTTTGAAATATGATGTTGAGATGCCTGCTGAACTCTCAGCATATGTCCCACTGGACCCCGATGAAGAACAGTTGCATGACTTGTATACTCGTCTTGGATTTGGCAGTATGGTGAAGATTGAGCGTAAGGCTAAAGCTGTTCCAACAGAGGGCTTTAAGTTGGTACAGAAGAGGGATGAATTACAAAAACTTGTGGTTTCTCTTGCCAAGGCTGATCTTCTTGTAATGGATACTGAGACAACATCTCTGGATGTTTCCCGGGCAGAACTTGTTGGTATTTCTCTTTGTAGTGATCTTGATTCTGCCTGGTATATTCCAGTCGGGCATTGTGATGAAGAGGGCACTCTTATACCGGGACAGCTTGATGTGATGGTAGTTCTTGATGCACTTCGACCATTGCTTACATCTACTGAGCTTCCCAAACTTGGTCACAATATCAAGTATGACTATTCGGTTCTTAAAAAATCCTGTGGTCTTAGCCTGCAAGGACCGCTGTATGATTCTATGATTGCGGCCTATCTTGCAGAACCGGGAAGGCGCTCGCTAAAACTTGATGAACTCTGTCTTGAACGTGGCGTTGCGCTCACTGCTTTTGATCAGGTTGTTGAGGACCCAAAACGTGAAAACTGTTTTGCCCATGTCCCAATTGATCACGCCTGTAATTACAGCTGTGAAGATGTGTATGGCGCCTTGCTGCTTTGGCAGGAGTATAAACCGCTTCTTAAGAAACTTGATCAGTTCGAGCTCTTTCGTGATGTGGAAACTCCGCTTGTTCCAATTCTTGCTGAAATGGAACTTGCGGGGATTACCGTGTCCAGCAGTGCACTCGATACACTTGAAGGGGAGTTTCAGGAGGAGCTAGATGCTCTGCAGATGGAAATTCATGCACTTGCTGGTTACAGTTTCAATATTCAGTCACCCAAGCAGTTGGGGGTACTCCTTTTCGAGGAGCTGGAATTACCACATGGGCGAAAAACAAAAACCGGCTATTCCACGGATATGAAGGTGCTGGAAAAACTGGCTCTTAAACATGAAATCCCCGCAAAGATTATGCGTTACCGGGTGCTGGCAAAACTGCAGTCAACCTATGTCAAAAAGTTGAAAAAGTTGATTGATCCGGAATCCGGTAGGGTTCATACTTCATTTAACCAGACAGTGACAGCCACGGGCAGGTTATCGTCGAGTAATCCAAATATGCAGAATATTCCCATTCGCACAGCCGAGGGGAATCGGATTCGGCACGCCTTTGTGCCGCGCAAAGAGCTTGTCTTTCTGGCGGCGGATTATTCACAGATTGATCTGCGGGTACTGGCTCACTACTCGCAGGATGCGGCTCTGTTGTATGCTTTTCGTAACGGAGATGATATCCATGCTCGTACTGCTGCGGAACTTTTTAATGTCTCTCCACTGCTACTCACCTCTGAAATGCGCCGTGTTGCTAAATCCATTAACTTTGGCATCGTGTACGGAATGTCTAGTTTTGGGCTTTCCAACCAGCTGAACATCAGTCGCAAAGAGGCCGGCAGATTTATTGATAAGTATTTTAATCTGTATGGCGGGGTAAAAGAGTTTATGGGGAGCGTCGTTGAGCAGGCACGCATAGATGAATATGTAACCACTCTGCTCCATCGAAGACGGATGCTTCCAGAAATTAATGTTAAGAATAAAACACGAAGGGAATTTGCTGAAAGGACGGCAATTAATACGCCGATTCAGGGGACAGCTGCCGATATCATAAAGCTTGCTATGATAAAAGTAGGTCCTGCTCTGCAGCGGAAAAATCTGTCGGCTCGTCTGCTCCTGCAGATCCATGATGAGCTTGTTTTCGAACTTCCTGAAGAGGAAGTTGATGCAACCCGTGAGGTGGTGAAAACCGTTATGGAGGAAGCACTTGCCCTTGATGTGCCACTTGTCGTGAATTTTGAGATTGGCAAGAGTCTGGCTAAGGGATGAGAAAATTCTATCCTATAGCACTGGTGCTTGTAACTATTTTACCAGCAGCAACCCTCTCCGCAGCCAATAATGATTTTGTCAACACCATTGGTATGGAATTTATTCATGTTCCCGCCGGAAGTTTTTTTATGGGAGCACAGGAGATTGAGGATGGAAGCACAAAGGAAAAACCGCGTCACCAGGTGCGGCTGTCACGTCCCTTTTATCTCGCCAGATATGAAGTGACCCAGAAACAGTGGATGGCGGTTATGGGAGACGTGAATCCTAGTAATTTTGTTTCCCCAGATCGTCCCGTTGATGAAGTTTCGTGGAATGATGTGCAACTCTTTATTCAAAAGCTTAATCTGCTGGAGAAGGGGAAACTCTATCGTCTGCCAACGGAAGCTGAATGGGAATATGCTGCGCGGGCAGGGAGCGAGACAACATATTGTTACGGGAATGATTCAGAAAGTGCAGAACTGGGTTTTTATGCGTGGTTCGAACACAATTCCAATAAACAGACGCATCCCGTTGGAGAGTTATCTCCTAATAATTGGGGGTTTTATGATATGCATGGGAACGTAACGGAGTGGGTAGAGGATGTTTTTGACAAGAAATACTACCTAAATAGTCCTGAGACTGATCCCAAAGGGCCAGCTGAGGGGCGAAAAAGGGTGGTGCGCGGTGGCTCCTGGATTAATCAGGCCTATTCCTGCAGATCAGCTGCTCGGGGGTACTACAGCGAAGATTATACCGATTCCGATTTCGGGTTTAGAGTTGTAAGAGATATTGAATAGGCGAGTTGCTATCAGTAAAACTTAAAAAGCCTGTACTGAAAAAAATCAGTACAGGCTTTTTTTGCTTTATGAGTTGTCTAGCTAAACCCGTTCATGGAGCGGAATAAAGGGACGCTGTTGCGGACCATCGTATATCTGGCGCGGTCTTCCAATGCGTCGATTTTTGGTGTCCATCATCATCTCTCTCCAGTGAGAAATCCAGCCGGGAAGTCGACCCATGGCAAACATGACAGTAAACATATTGGTGGGAAGCCCCATGGCACGGTAAATAATACCAGAGTAAAAATCCACATTAGGATACAGGTTTCTGCTGATAAAGTAGTCATCGCTTCTGGCGATATCTTCAAGTTCCATGGCAATATCCAGAAGCGGGTCATCAACGTTTAGCGCTTTGAGGGTCTGGGCGCAGGCGCGTTTTATGATTGTGGCCCGTGGGTCAAATGTTTTGTAGACCCTGTGTCCAAAACCGGTAAGGCGGAATGGATCATTTGGATCCTTGGCTTTTTTGATATATTTCTGGAAGTCGTTATTGTCACGGTGTATGGCTTCAAGCATTTCAATTACAGCCTGGTTGGCACCGCCATGCAGTGGTCCCCAAAGGGCGCTGATACCGGCTGAAATTGAGGTGTAGAGATTTACTCCGGCACTTCCTACAAGGCGAACCGTTGATGTTGAACAGTTTTGTTCATGGTCTGCGTGCAAAATAAGTAGTTTGTTGAGCGTGGACACTACTTCTGGATGAACCACATAGGGTTTTACCGGTTTATCAAACATCATATTGAGGAAGTTTCCACAATAGGAAAGGTCATAGCGAGGGTAAACCAGTGGATGGCCGACGGATTTCTTATAGGAAAATGCCGCAATGGTTCTGATTTTGGAGAGCAGTCTTGCGGCAATCTCGGGCAATTCCTCGGTGGTGTCATCCTTCATTTCAGGATAGTAATTTTGCAGTGTGTTGACCATGGTGGAGAGGATGGCCATTGGTGGCGCGTTTGAAGGGAAATGGTCAAAAAAGTGTATCATGTCCTCATGGATCAAGGCAAAGCGAGAGAGAAGTGCCCGGAAGTCATTGAGCTGTGTTTGGGTTGGTAATTCACCCATAAGAAGCAGATAGGAAACTTCCACAAAAGAGCAGCTTTCAGCAAGGGTCTCTATTTCATAGCCGCGATAATTGAGGATTCCTTTTTCACCGTCAAGAAAAGTGATTTCGGAATTACAGGATCCCGTATTCATGTAGCCGGAATCAAGTGTAATATATCCGGTGGTGCCACGCAGCTTGGTGATATCGATGGCCTTGTCGCCTTCGGTTCCTATGATGATTGGAAATTCGTAGTTTTTCCCCTCTATGGTCAATGTTGCATGTTTTTCTGACATCGTGTACCTATATTTCTGTGCTCAAAAGAGCGTGTTACAGATCAGCGGCCTTATGCCGCTTCTGGAAGATTGGGGTGGAGAAGTAAGAGAAAACGGCAGCGTTATGAATCGTGGTGTTGCGACGTGCGACGTTTTTCTTGTAGTATGCAAGTTTGTCAAATGGTAACAGAAAACTCACTCCTGAAGATGTAGCATAACAGAAGTGTGTTATAAATGCAAGTTTTGGGACTATGTTCATAACCGCTCTTGGGTGGTGAACACTTCAAAGAGAAGGAATAATGTGATGACGCAGGTGATACAGGGAGTTGTTAATTTTGAAGTGTATGAGAAACGGCTCAAACAGTTTGAAGAGGAAGTTGGAGTGTATCCGGTAAGCTGTGAAAAATTAGCTGCCGGACGAAGTGATAAAGAGTGGCTTGACCGGGTTATTGCGGGCGGTGCTAAAATAGTTCAGCTTCGTGATAAGGAGAGTTCGGATCGTGAGCTTCTAGCCAAGGCACGCTACTTTCGGGAAAAGACCCGTGAAGCGGGAGTACTGTTTTTTCTGAACGACAGGCTCGATATTGCACTTCTTGCTGATGTGGATGGTATGCATGTGGGGCAAGAAGATTTGCCGCCCATGGAGGTTAGAAAACTGCTCCCTGATATTTTGATTGGTTTTTCCTGTAATACCGAGGAGCAGACAAAAGAGTTGGGGCAAGAGGTGGAGCAGGGCAAAACGGCTGTCTCCTATTATAATATTGGCCCTCTTTTTGAAACAGGAACCAAAGAGGGCTTGCATCATTTTTTGGGAACTGACGGGATAGCTAATTTTTCACGTCATTGCAGCCTACCCTTCACCGTGATGGGAGGAATAAAACGTATCCATCTTGACGAACTGCTTCAGGTTGGAGTCAGAAGAATGGCTGTGGTTACAGCAATTAGTCAGGCGGAGGATATTGCAGCGGAGACAGCGATTTGGCAGCAGCGTATCGAATCTGTTCGAAGAGAGGGGAGTCATGCTTGAGGCACAAAAAGTGTTAAAGCGGGTACGGGACGAGATTGAACTCTTGGTTCCCTACGCCGTTCCAGCTGAAGATAAGGCAACGGCATTATCTTTTGTTGAGAAATTCCAAGAAGATCAGTTTGCACTAGAAGTGATTAAGGACTTTTATCGTACCCTTCCCGATGCGCTGGAAGAGGCTCTTGTTAGGATTTCTGTGGTCGAGGAAAGAGAACAGGTTTTTCTTCTTCTTTTAAGTACTACAACGCATCATTATCTCTATTTAACCAATGATGAAGGAGGGGTTTTCCTTGGTGATTGGGAGGAGGGACTGCTTGATACGCGTGTCCTTGCTTTTTATGGCTATGCAGATGCCGCGGGTTTTAAAAAAGCCAACTTTTCGATCGAAGAGTGCCGGGAGTATTCACCTCTGGAACGAATGGACGAAGATATGTGCCCTTCCTGTGGGGTGAAGGTTGGTGCTTTGCATACTCTGGGCTGTCCGGTTGAAGTTTGCCCCTGGTGCGGCGGTCAGTTAAATCATTGTAACTGCCGTTTTGAACAGCTCGAAGTTGAAGAGTTGGTTGAAGATGAAAAACTTACAGAACTTGAGGAAAAGCTTGAGAAGAAAGGCAGGATTGCCTATGCCAAGGAGCAGCGGCCTACCTTTATGAAAGAAGGGGACTCACCGGAGGTTATTTTTGAATAATCTCCGGTGAGTTTTTATGCTGGCTTGCTACTGGTCTGCAGGGTTACTTGCCATCTACATTTTGTAGATAGTGAAACAATTCTGAGTCGGCTGAAAGTATCAGGGAGGTGTTTTCCCCGATAACAGTCGAGTAACTTTGCAGTGTTTTGTAGAAAGAAAAGAACTCAGGGTCCTGGCTGTAGATGTCACCATAGATTTGGGTGGCATTTGCATCAGCCTTACCTTTGATCTCCGATGACTCTCTATTGGCTTCAGACAGAATAACCTTCAATTCCCGTTCTACCTTACCAAGAATCTCCGCCTTCTTTCCTTCACCGGTGGATCGTCTTTCTGCCGCAATACGTTTTCTCTCAGAGATCATCCGATCGTAAACCTTAATGCGAACCGACTCAATGTAGTTGACCCGTTTGAACATTACATCAAGGAGTTCTATACCATATTGAGGGGTAACTTTAGCGGCAGCTTCAAGAATCTGGTCGCTGATACCATCTCGCCCAACCTTTGGGGGGCCTTGATTATCTTTTTTCCCGGTCATGGTGTCGATTGACCAGTCTGAGCTGCGAATAATTTCAATAAGATTGTTTTTATTCACCATGTCACGGACTGTACCGTCAATGATATCATCGAGAAGTGACTGCGCTCGTGCTTCTGTTTTTACCGCCTGCATATACTGCAGGGCATTCGTGATCCGCCATCTTGCTGTCACGTCCAGGTATACATATGTTTTGTCGTTGGTTGGGATCTGGTTTGGATCGCCGTCCCAGATCTGAACCTTTTTGTCAAAATAATTTACGTCCTGTACAAATGGAAGTTTGAAATGAAATCCTGCATTTGTTTTAGGCTCTCCAATGGGCGCACCAAACTGGGTGATCATCGCTTGCTGGCCCTCTTCTACAATAAAAAATCCATCGTAGACCACGGTTATGCTAAGCAGGACCAGGCCGATAAGAAAAAATTGAATTATCTGTTTCATTGCTGGTTCCTCACTGTTTAGCGGGCGGGATAGAAACAGCAGAGCTGCTCCCCCTGCTGAGATTTAAAAGAGGCAGTGGGGTCTGCTGATCTTTGTCCATAACATAAATTGATTCCACGGTGGGAAGAACTTCCTGCATGGTTTCAAGGTACATTCGTTTTTTTGTGACTTCAGGAAAATGTTTGTACTCCGTTAAGATGGAGAGGAAACGCTGCGATTCACCCTTTGCATCATTGACTCTGGCCACGGCATAACCGTGTGCTTCCTCAACAGTTTGTAGTGCTCTACCGTGTGCTCGGGGGATTTTTTTATTGTAGATCTCTTCAGCTTCATTCACAAGTCGCTTCATATCCTGATCAGCTTCGTTTACCTCGTTGAAGGCAGGCTTAACCTGATCTGGCGGGTTAATGTCCTGAAACTGTACCGTTCCGATGGATATACCAGCATGGAGACCTTGTAGTTCTTTCTGAAGTTCCTGTTTAACATCCGCGGCAAGCAGGTCGCGGTTGGAAAGAACGTAGTCAAAGTCCATATTTCCTACGATTCTTCGGGTCACGCTTTCTGAAAGATCTCGAACGGCCTGGCGAACATCCTTGATTTGAAAAAGGTAAGTTTGTGGGTCACTCACTCTGTATTGGACGATCCAAGCAACATTGATAACATTTTTGTCAGCGGTCAACATCAGTGATTCCATGTCGTAACCACGGCGTTCAAAGCTAGTTTTCTGTCCAGGGTAGCGACTGCGAAAGCCAAATTCTTCTTTTCGGATCTCTTCCACATCAACCTTGAACAGGTGGTCAAGATAAGGGAATTTAAAATGTAATCCTGGATTGTCGGTGCGGTAATATTTACCAAGGCGCAAAACAACACCTACTTCGGCTGGATTGATTTTGTAAAAAGAGGAGTAGGCGCCTTGAAGCAGCATTACAATCAAAACGACTCCAAGGAGCTTGCTAATTGAAGCAAGCGGGCTTGGGGGTGGTGTTTTGGCGGAAGGGCCTTCTCCTGGGGTTTTCTTGGGCGAGCCAGAAAAATAATCCTGAAGCTTTTTAATTAATTGGGCCACCATTTCTTCAGGTGTCTGGGGCTTTTTCTTTTTTCCCCATGGTGGCTGTTGGTCCTGATTGGGCATGAAATATTCTCCTAATTACAGGTAAGTTTTCAGGTAATGTACAAATAATTTCTACTAAGATAAGGATTCTTCAGATGAGTGCAATGTTTTATTTTTTTATTTCATTTGTCTGTTTAGGTCTGTTCCAGTGGAGTCATGTAAATGCTCTATTCCAGGCGATAACGATCGTTGCAAGAGAAAGCAAAAAGAATGCACTCTGTACCATGATGGAGTGACGGATTTTTAAGAGTGGAGGAGTGCTCAGTATCCAGCCCATTACAAGGCCACAGCACAGGCCGAATAGATGTGCTCCAATGTCCGTCCTTTCTCCAGAACTACCGATCATGGCCAAAAGTGCGGCTCCTGCCATAAAGGGAAGGATCTGTAGATATCTTTTATCCCTCCGGTGGCCACGACTAATCATAGCAAGCATACCGATAATGGAGAATACGGCAGTGGAGAAACCGACAAAATGATGGTTTGTCCCGTGGAGTAGTACATTTATATAGTTGGCAAGCGTGGCAGTAAGCACCATTGAAAATAACCCCAGTCCATTTCCTGTGAGTTTGCAGAAGAAGTGGAAAAGAAACCCTCCAAACAGGCAATTTCCAAGGAGATGTACGGTGTCAGCATGAAGGGTGAGTGCCGTGAGTAGGCGATAATATTCGTGATTATTTATTATGGCATCCGCATCTCCTGCGCCACGTGAAAACCAGAGGGAATGTTCTGACCATGGACCTGTAACGGTGTAAAGCAGTGCCAGGCTACCAATAAGTAAGAGTGTTGGTGGCTGCAGCATGGGGGAGAAGGTATCCGTTGAGGTGGTGGGTTTTGGCGGCCAGTTTTCGTTTTCATGTAGGTACGCTTTTAGCTGGGCATCCGCCTCCGCTGCCTGCTCAGGGGCTACACTGAGGAGAAGGCTGTCCTGTGTTTCCGAGTAGTGATGGCTTATTCCTACGGAGGAGAGGGCAAGCGAACAGGAGAGGGCTTCATGCTCATTATCGGTGGCGAAGACCGTCGTTTTGTCCGGGGGCACGTTTTCTTCATGCAGGGTGCGTTTGTGGTCGTTAGGGAATGAATGAGAAGATGACATGATTTAAGAAATAGTCATTCTCTTGGCGTTTGGCAAATGCCCATTTTTTGTAACGGTTAGCATGTGTGTGTTTCCAGGTGAACCATATAGGAACATTCTTCTGTGGTGGGTGTTTCTCTATGTTCCAAAGTGGAAAGCCTGTTTGGCTGGGTGGAATGGCTTAAATGTGTTTAAGGGTCTAGGATGATACGGTAAAATGGCTTAATTTTAAGGTGGCACGTTTTGTGCTAAGACGAGGGTAATGATTAATTGAAACGGAGCACGACTCTATTAACAATCCATTTTAAAAAGGAGCCGAAAATGTCCTCAATCGCATTGTTTAACACAATTTTTGTCGAAGAAAAAAAGGTTAGAGAACAACTTGCAGCAGCCACTGATTTTCGTATTATTCAGGATAGTCATATTATAAATGAAGTATCCAGAAGATACAATGTGGGGGAAGAGAAGGTGGAGAGAGCACTCTATGGTCCACCGTCAGTTTTTAATACATTTACGCTCGAACGGGAAAAAATAACAAGCTACCTGAAGGTTGTTATGGCAGAGCATTTGAAAACATCGGGAATTATCTATTCTGGTAATATCGCTCTTCTTGTTCCTTCGACCGTGACTCATGTTCTGAGAGTTGCCTTGTTTGATAAAATGAGCAACCGGATTCAGCGTGCAATGGGAGAAGGTATTAAGGAAAAGAATGCTGTAAAAGTAATAAAGAAGAATGACAGCAGCGCAGCGGGATGGGCAGACTGTCTGCATAAAAAAGAAGTAATTGACCCTTCACTTTACGATATAGTTGTTCCCATGGGGGAAAATTTCCCGGAATCTGCAGTGAAGTTGATTCTTGAAAACTATCATAAGCCCGCTATCCTTGAGCAGGATGCATCCCGTCAGACTGTGGCAAATATGGAGCTTGGGGCATTAGTTGAACTCGCACTGGTCGACAAGGGCTATACCACAGAGGTCAGAAGTTTCAGTGGTGAAATAACCCTACTTGTTAATAAAAGTGTTTCTAGCTTTTCAAAACTCGCAAATACCCTGACTGGAATAGCAGAAAATGTGGACGGTGTTCATGCTGTCAAGGTTCTTGCCGGCAAGGATTATCACGTATCGGTATACCGAAGCCAGGAGTTTACTCTACCGCCTAAGGTGTTGCTGGTTGATGATGAACAGGAGTTTGTACAGACATTGTCCGAGCGGTTGAATACACGTAACTATGGATCTTACCCGGTTTTTGATGGGGAGCAGGCCCTTGAACTCTTAGTCAATGAGCTTCCCGATGTGATGGTTCTTGATCTGAAAATGCCTGGGATTGGCGGCGTTGATGTCCTTCGCAGGACAAAAGAATCCAACCCTGGAATTGAGATTATTATTCTTACTGGTCATGGCTCCGAGGAAGATAGGACGACTTGTATGGATCTTGGTGCGTATGCGTATTTGCATAAACCCGTTGATATTTCTCAACTCACTGAGATAATAGACGAGGCTCATGCGAAGATTGCAGCAGCCAAAATGGCACATATTTAAAATAGTATTTTATTAAACCAATCAAGAGGGAGGATGATATGGATGGTTTATTAGCAGCAAAAGTCTTGCTCGTCGATGACGAAAAAGAGTTTATCGATCTTATGTCTCAACGACTTGAAACCAGGGGGCTTAAAGTTGTGGCGGTCGTAAGTGGCGAGGAGGCCGTGACCGAGGTGAGTGATCATAGTTTTGATGTTGCTGTGGTTGATCTTGCCATGCCGGGAATAGATGGCATTGAGACTCTGAAGCAGATAAAGGCAGTACGCCCTGATATCGAGGTCATTATGCTCACCGGGCAGGCCACTGTGAAGAGTGGAATTGAAGCGATGAAACATGGGGCCAATGATTTTCTTGAAAAGCCAGTGGATCTGAATGTTTTGATGGAAAAAATATGGGCTGCCAAAAGAGAAAGAATGCTTGTTCTTGAAAAGAAGAGCGCAGCGGAAATGAAACATATTTTAATCAGTAAGAGCTGGTAACTAAAAAACAGCCTCTATTAGAGAAGTACTTTTCCCCTAACTACCTGAAAAAACGTAGTGGGATTGCAGGATAATCCCATACAGGTGAGGTGCGTCTACTGTTTGAGACCTCGGTTATTCGCAGAGTATTTTAACGAAAATCAGACGCTGCAGGAGGTAATATGGGCATGTATGCCTTTTCTGCAGGAAGGGGGGAGGATCAACTGAGATACGTCACATTTTCACTTCTGGCTGATCCCCATATCTTACAATCTGGTGATGATGACACATCGAAAAGCTTATACTGTCCCTGTCGCTGACAATGGCAATGTTGTTGGTGGCTTACGTCTTGGGAAGATCTTCCATGCGATGTGCACCACTTACTGTGAACTATAATAATACAATAGAACTATTCAGCGAGGATATACAAATGACTGCTGCAGAGTCTCAAGCTATAAGCCTTCCCGAGGCCAAGGAACCGTTTAATGTGAAACGGCTTCTCTGTATGTTTTTAGGCATAGGGTTATTTTGTTTTGTCTACTACTGTCCACCCTGGCCCGATGCCATCGACCCAATGGGAGAACATTTTGCTCTCAGCCAACAGGCAAAAGGAGCAATTGGTATTTTTTTGCTGGCTGCAGCCTGGTGGGTTTTTGAAGTTGTCCCTATCGGTGTTACAAGTCTTACCATCGGTGTTCTCCAGGCACTGTTTATGATTCGTGATCCCAAGGTTGCCTTTAAAGATTTTATGGATCCTTCGGTTCTTTTTATCTTCGGTTCCATTGTTATCGGTATGGTGTTCACCAAGACCGGGCTGACCAAACGAATAGCCTATAAGATGCTCTCCATTGTCGGAGAAAAAACCAGTATGATCTATCTTGGCTGCTTTGTTATGACAGCAGCTCTTACCCATGTGATGGCTCATACTGCTGTTGCTGCCACCATGTTCCCATTGCTTATGGCCATTCATTCTCTCTACTCAGATGATGATAATCCAACTCAATTCGGCAAGGGGCTTTTTATCGGTATGGCATATGTTGCCGGTGCAGGGAGTATTGTTACACTTCTTGGCGCGGCACGTGGTGCTGTTGCCCTTGGTTTCTACAAAGATATCATGGGGATTGATATCAGTTTCTTCAAATTGACCTGGTATATGTTCCCCGTTGGCTGGATTATGACCTTTGCCCTCTGGGGGTTTTTTATGCTTGTCTTCAAACCAGAACGGGCACGAATCCCGGGGTTGAAGAAAAAAGCCAGCAGAATGTATCTGGAACTTGGCAACTGGAGTAGAAAGGAAATTATAACAGCAGTTATTGTTGGTCTGACAATTCTGATTATCGCACTCAAAAATTTCATCCCTGCTCTGTCAGGATTGCATAAAACAGGCATCCTGCTCTGTTCCACAATTGGATTCTTTCTCTTTAATATTCTCGATGTTGATGATCTTGAAGAGATTCCCTGGAATATTATTCTTCTTTTTGCCGGTGCCATGTCCATTGGTTTCTGTCTCTGGGAGACCGGTGCAGCCAAGTGGATGGCCGTAAACTGGTTAGTGCTTTTCCAGAGCTCTCCTCCAATCGTCTTTATTCTTGGCATGGCCTTCTTCGTTATGATGATGACAAATTTTATCATGAACGTTGCAGCCATTGCGATCTCCCTGCCGGTGGCGCTGGTTATTGCCCCCTATCTTGGAGTCGGTGGTGAGGTGATTTTATTCTCTTCACTCGTGGTTGCGGGTATGCCATTCCTGTTACTTGTTGGTGCGGCACCTAACGCAATTGCCTATAATTCCAGGCAGTTTACTACTGCGGAGTTTTTCCTCTGGGGGCTTCCGGCAAGTGCAATTCTTATGCTGGTTACCTGGCTTGCAGTTGCAGTTATCTGGCCACTGATGGGAATGGAGATTTATGTACCCAGAGTGATGTAAGCAAAGGGCTCTCAAGAATTCGTCTGCAAATTGTCTGTGGCAGATTGTATGGACTTCCACAGGAGTGCTGGCTGCCAGGTTTTTATTGAAGATTATGAAACGAGAGGAACGGTCTGATGAAAGTATTATGTAAGCTATTGTTGCAAGTACTTGTGACTCTAGGAATACCGGGACTAGTCATGGCATCCGGTGGCGCAGGAGGGAATTATATTGATCTTACCAGTAGCTGGGTGGGATATACTTCACTGCTGATCTTTGTGGTTGCCTACGGTTTTGTAATGGCTGAAGAGTATACCAATATGCGTAAGTCTAAGCCTGTTTTGCTAGCTGCGGGAATAATATGGGGCATTATTGGCTGGGTTTATGCAAGTCATGGCTTTACTCATGCTGCTGAAATTGCAGTACGTCATAATATCCTTGAATATGCTGAACTTTTTCTCTTCCTGCTGGTGGCAATGACCTATATCAATGCCATGAAAGAACGGATGGTTTTTGAAACCCTGCGAGTCAGGCTGGTCTGTGCCGGATTTTCTCTTCGCCAGATCTTTTGGTTGACTGGTCTTCTTGCCTTTTGTATCTCGCCGGTGGCCGACAACCTGACAACTGCTTTGCTTATGTGTGCTGTGGTTATGGCCATAGGGAAGGATAATGCGAAATTTGTCAGCCTTGCCTGTATTAATATCGTAGTTGCTGCCAATGCCGGAGGCGCTTTTAGTCCCTTTGGTGATATTACCACCCTTATGGTGTGGCAAAAAGGGATTGTCAGCTTCGGAACGTTTTTTAATCTCTTTCTTCCATCCGTGGTGAACTGGATGATACCTGCTGCGATCATGAGTTTTGCAGTGCCTAAGGTCAATCCCGCTAGCTGTGAAATCAATGTCAAATTAAAACGTGGCGCCTATGTGGTCATTGGTCTCTTCCTTTTGACCATTGCTACAGCCGTCAGTTTTCATAACTTTCTCCATCTACCACCTATGATGGGAATGATGACAGGACTTGCCTATCTGAAATTATATGGTTTCTATCTGAAAATAACCCACAAGAATGGGAAAGACAGTCCGGGGTACGACCCTGCAAAGGCTGAAGAACGACTGGGTGATACGGTGGCCTTTGATGTGTTTAGAAATATTGCCAGAGCCGAGTGGGATACATTGATGTTTTTCTACGGTGTTATTCTCTGTGTTGGGGGGCTTGGTTTTATTGGATATCTTGGCATGGCTTCCCAGGTGCTGTATGTGAACTGGGGGCCAACAACTGCAAATGTTCTGGTCGGCTTTTTTTCTGCCATTGTTGATAATATTCCCATTATGTTTGCAGTGCTTTCCATGCAGCCTGATATGTCCATGGGACAATGGTTGCTGGTGACGCTTACTGCAGGAGTTGGTGGCAGTTTGCTCTCCATCGGTTCCGCTGCGGGGGTTGCTTTGATGGGACAGGCTCGTGGCATGTATACCTTTGGCGGTCATCTGAAGTGGATGCCGGTAATCGCTCTTGGTTATTTTGCCAGCATCGCAACGCATTTCTTTGTTAACGGTCGCTTTTTTTAGAGAGAAGTGCCTCTGTTATAGGCTTCCCCTCCTGCCCGGTCACCTGGAGCTGTCCCGGTGGTCGGGCAATTTGCCAAGGGGAGAAAAGTATATACTTGAACTTTGAAAAAAAGTACCATGTGTTTCACATTGGAACGAAGCTAGGTCGTTTTAGGAAAATATCTACACAACGTGTGAGAAATGAATATAGAATCAACACTCCAGAATGTATCCGTCGTTGGTGAGTTGTTAAATGGTATCCCCCATGGTGTTGCCATTCTTGATACCAACCTTTGTATAGTGCGAATGAATCGGTTTCTTGAGGCGATGACCGGCTATATCACAGATGAGGCAAAAGGGGTTTATGGTGAGTTTGTTCTCCGGACAAACCTTGGTTCCAGAGATCTGGTGTGTAAGAGGGTGCTGAAAAACGGTGAGTCTGTTTCCATCGATGGAAATATTATTAATCGTAGGCGAAAGAAAATCCCCGTTCATTTTACTCTTAGCCGTCTTCACGATGGGAAGGGAAAACCTTTAGGAGTACTTATTGTCTTAGAAGATAGTTCCGTGATGAAGGTTGAGAAATTGGGCCACCAGGAACAATCTATCCGCACCGAAATTATAGGCCACAGTTCGCAGATAGAAAAAGTTTTTGAACTGATGTCTGTGCTCGCCCGTACCGATGCCTCGGTACTTATTACCGGAGAAACAGGTACCGGTAAGGATCTGATAGCAGAGGCATTACATAAATCATCACCACGTGCCAGACAGCCATTTATCAAGGTGAACTGCGGTGCGCTTCCCGAAGCTTTGCTCGAATCGGAACTTTTTGGCCATGTTAAAGGTGCGTTCACCGGGGCTGTTACTGAAACCGTAGGTATGTTTCGTCTTGCACATAAGGGAACGATTTTTCTCACTGAAATTGGCGATCTGTCGCTTCCTTTGCAAGTCAAACTTCTTTCTGTGCTCGACGATCAGGAGTTCTTTCCCGTTGGAGGGAGCAAGAAAGTAAAAGTTGATGTACGTGTCATTGCTGCCACTCACAGATTACTTAGGGATGAAGTACAGCATGGCCGTTTTCGTGAGGATCTTTTTTATCGATTAAACGTGCTGCATCTGCACACTCCGCCTCTTCGCGAACGTGATGGGGATATCCGCCTTTTACTTGATCATTTTTTAAGACGCTTCAGTGCAAAGCTTGGCAGAGATGTCACTGATTTTAGTGCGGAAGCACTTGCTGTCCTGACCCAGTATCCATATCCAGGAAATGTTCGTGAACTGCGAAATATTGCAGAATATTCTGCCAATATATGTCAGGGCACGGCGGTCGAAATAAAGGATCTGCCTCTGTATATGTTTCGGGCAGCAGAATCGCAGGAGACACCTGAAGTTGTGAGATCGAGGCTGGATGACTCCTTGATTTTGCCGGAAGTGGTAAAAAAGGTAAGTCCGGTCGCAGGAGGTTGGATTGAGATGGAAAAAGAGATGATACTTGATGCTCTCAGGCAGTGTGGTGGAAATAGATCAAAGACCGCAGTTGTACTCGGTTGGGGAAGGACAACGCTTTGGCGAAAACTTAAGAAATATAAAATGGAATAGGGGAGCGTGCAGGATATGAAAATTATGATTACAACCCGTGGTGATTTTATTTCTCCTCGATTTGACCTGAGTTCAGAAGTTCTTATTGCAACCTGTTATGACCAGCAATTGATGGAGGAACCACGCTCGTTGCTGCTTTCCGATGTCTCAGCTGAGATACTCTGTGACCTAGCTCTGAAAGAAAAGGTGTCCGTTGTTGTTTGTGGAGGGATTGAGGAAGTACATTATCAGTTTTTAACCTGGAAAAAAATCACGGTTATTGACTCTGTTATCGGCCCCTATAACGATGTACTGCAACTGGCTGTGAATAGTGGTCTGATGTCGGGTACCATATTGTCCGGTGTAAATTCAAGGGAGGTTGCATCATGAGCCAGGAATCGGGATGGTTAACAAAAATTCTTCCCTTTCCTCCCTGTGAGCTTGGAAATCCTAAAGCTTTAAATAAAGGATATAAAAGGTTCTCAAGGGGACTCTGTGCTATTTTGACCATATTGGTTCTTATTCCACCGATCATAATATCAGCCCTGTCACATAATCAGTATCAGCAACTTCTGGAAGCAGAGGAACTTGATCAGCTGGTGCTGAATCTTGAAGTGGCACAGAGCGCCATTGAGGCCTTTGTAGGTGAGTTAAAATCAGTCGTTAAATTTATAGGAAGCAGTGATTGCTACAAGAAGTTGCTGAACCCAAAAGATCTAGAGAAAGTTCTGCTTCGCATGCAAAAGGAATATCCCGGGGTTGTGGATATTCAGGTGATTGAGTCGGATGGTATGCAGAAGGCTTATGCTGGGCCCTACGAATTACAAAGACATGATTACAGAAATCAGAGATGGTATAAGGAGGTTCTGGAACGCGGGGTTTACATCAGTCATATTTTTTCCGGGTTCAGAAATGTCCCTCATTTTGTTATTGCAGTAAGCCGGAATGCTACCCCAGAAGAGGAAAAGTGTGTTTTACGGGTAACCATCAATGCGAGCACTTTGCAGGATTTTGTTGATACCATTGACTCTGGCTATGCCGATGATATGTTTATGGTTGATTCCAAACATGTTGCGCAGACGGAACCTCAGAAGTATGGCGTGCTTGGAGGGCCCTGTGTCCTCCATGACAAGCACGCAAGCGAGGGGGAAAGTTCCCAGGATTATATGTCGAAAAATGATGTGATACTTATTGATTCTCCCGGAGTTGCTGTTTTTCAGAAGATATTTGATGGGCAGCGCATCAATCATGTCGTTGCTGATTTACTCAATACGCCATGGAAACTGGTGATGGTGAAAGAGCGCTATCTCTATGCGAATACGTGGATGCTCTTTAAAATCAGACTGGTAATCATATTCCTTTCCTGCACCATTGTGGCATGTTTTGTCATTGTGGAGATCAGTCATGCACTCACTAATCATATCCGTGTGTTGAATAAAAAACGACAGCAACTGTACAGTGAAGCGGAGCATACGGATAAACTTGCATCCATTGGTAGGTTAGCGGCTGGAGTGGCCCATGAGATTAATAATCCACTGGCGATAATCAATCAAAAGGCAGGTCTTGTGGAGGACCTGATGGAGTTCTCAGACGATTTCCCCAATAAAGCTATTATAGTGGAAAATGTTGGCGGTATTCAGAGCAGTGTGGAGCGATGCAAAACCATTACCCATCGTTTGCTTGGATTTGCTCGTCAGAATGATGTTGTCACAGAGGAGATTGATGTTAATAGTACCCTGCGGGAGGTTGTTGAGTTTCTGGCAAAAGAGGCGACCTATAATCAGATAAAAATAGAATTCAATCTGTGTGATAGCGTGAAGAAAATATGGAGTTCCCGTGGTCCCTTGCAGCAGGTTTTTCTCAATATTATAAATAATGCAATCGATGCCATAGGAAATGGTGGAGACATAATTTTGTCCAGCAAGCAGATTAACGAAACGACTCTTCAGGTGACAATTGTAGATGATGGACCGGGTATGCCTGCAGAGGTTCTGCCACATATTTTCGAACCATTTTTCACCACAAAAGAAACAGGGAAGGGGACCGGGCTCGGGCTCTCTATTACGTACGGTCTGGTGCAAAAGTTAGGTGGCAGTATCAAGGTGAAATCAAAGCTTGGCAAGGGGACTATTTTTAGAATTGCACTACCAGTACGACATAGTGAATCGGAACGTTTTAACTCCAAACTTTAGGGTGATTAAATGATAAATTCAAAAGTGTTGGTAATTGATGATGAAGTCGAATTTGCTTCGACCCTGTGTCAACGTTTGAAACTCCGTGGTATTGTTGCCTTTGATGTGCATAGCGGAAGCGAGGGGCTGGTGAGCCTGGTGAAGATGAATCCTGGGATCGTTATTCTTGATCTGAAAATGCCCGATATGAGTGGTCTTGATGTTCTTACGAAGATTAAGGAATATGACCCCACAATAGAGGTCATCATGCTTACCGGGCATGGATCAACCGGATCTGGCCTGGAGGCGAAGGAAAAGGGTGCCTTTGATTGTATTATGAAGCCCGTTGATCTGGCAGAACTTGTAGCTAAAATGAAAACCGCTGACGAAAAACGCAGCAAGGTGTAGGACTCTTATGGATGCAGGTATGGAAAACAGTATTCGACAGGAGCAGATTGAGTCGTTTGGTCGTCTGATGGCAGGGCTTGCCCATGATATGAAAAATCATCTCGGTATTATACGGGAATCGAATGGCTTGATGGATGATATTCTTGCAATGGGTGCTTCGGGTGAAGATGCAAAAATGGTGGAACGATTGCAGAAGTCAATTGCAGCCATAGAACGAAGGGTGGTTCTGTCAGCAAAGATGATGCACCATCTCAGTGGTCTCGCACATCGGACGGATTCTCCCCTTTCTTCCTTTTTAGTGAATGAATTGATAGAAGAGGAGTATACCTTTTTGGAGCGTTTTTCACGGCTGAAACAGATTGGAATTACTTTCGAGCTTCGGGATTTGCTCCCCGCAGTGTATAATGACCCATCGTTGCTGCAGCATATTTTTTACAGGGTGTATGCAACATGTCTCGATCTCTTGGAAAACCAGCAAAAAATGACTATTGCAACGGTACAGGAGGGGAAAAATGTGGTGATTGTACTTACTCTGCCTGAGGGAGTACCTGCAACGGATTGTGAAGTTTTTCAAGAGAAGAAGCTTCTTGCTGCAATTGATAAGATAAATGGCCAGCTGAAAGTTGTGGAGCAGGGTCATATGGAAGTCAGGCTCACGGTAGCTTCTTTACCTCTGGGTGAACAAACGTCGTTCAACAAATAGGAATTTCGCTAGCCGTAATTAATTGTATGATATATCTGGCAATTTTAACAAAAATAAAGAATGCATGCACCGATCTGCTTCCTATCGTTCTGGTGATTGCATTCTTTCAGGTTGTGGTCATCCGCCAGCCTCTGCCCCAGATGGGAGAGGTTCTTTTTGGAACTCTGTTGATTGTGCTTGGCCTGAGTCTTTTTATTCAGGGGCTGGAAATGGGGCTGTTTCCCATCGGTGAAGCCATGGCTCAAGCACTTGCCAGAAAAGGAAGCCTCTTCTGGCTCCTTCTGTTTGCCTTCGCGCTCGGATTTTCAACCACCGTTGCAGAACCGGCTCTTATTGCAGTTGCAGCCAAAGCTGCAGAGATTGCAGGGCAGGGCGGGCTTATCGATCCAAGTCCGGAATCCTTGAATCAGTATGCCTTTGGGCTTCGTATGTCCGTTGCGTTTTCCGTGGGGCTTGCCATTCTTATCGGTGTTATGCGTATACTTCGTGGCTGGCCAATTCATTATCTGATTATCGGCGGGTATGTGCTTGTGATGCTAATGACCATGATTGCCCCAAAGGAAATTATTGGTATTGCCTACGATGCTGGTGGGGTCACCACTTCGACAATAACGGTCCCGCTTGTTGCCGCACTCGGCGTCGGGTTGGCTTCGACAATTCGTGGCCGTAGTCCTCTGACCGATGGCTTTGGTCTTATTGCCTTTGCATCTCTTCTGCCGATGATATTTGTTATGGGGTATGGACTTTTGATTTTTAAATAGGGTGAATTTTGATTTGGGGAAAGAAATCGATTTATTGGGTAACCTAAGCAGGCTGAAGCTGTTGAAGTTGAAGGCAGAAGGGAAAGAAGAACTGCTCTCAATCCTTCTACCTTTAGCCCTTAGATTTTTGCCTCAACAGAGAAACTTGCATAAAAACATTATAAGCGAACGAAGCGAACGAAACCTGTGGAATTTATAAAAGAGTTCAGTGCTATATTACTTGCTACTTGTCGAGATGTGATACCCATCATCGGACTGATTACTGTTTTTCAACTTCTGGTGTTGCGTCAGAAAATTCCCAACTTACGCCGTCTTGTCGTTGGTGGGGTCTATGTTGTTCTTGGGCTAGCACTGTTTCTTGCCGGTTTGGAAAAGGCTCTTTTTCCACTGGGAAAAATAATGGCATCCCAACTTTCAGATCCTGCTTTTATCTATGGTACAAAAGAGGTTGTTAGCAATGTCGACTGGACTGCGTACGGCTGGATATATCTTTTTGCAGCAATGATAGGTTTTGCAACGACCATTGCTGAACCTTCTCTTATTGCAGTTGCATATAAGGCCAACGAAGTCTCTGCAGGAACTATTTCTACCTGGGGTCTGAGAATTACCGTGGCAATTGGTGTTGCCTTCGGCATTAGTCTCGGAACCTTTCGGATTGTTACCGGTACCCCGCTATATCTGTATATTTTGGTGGGGTATGTAATTGTTATTATACAGACAATATTTGCCCCCAAGAGTATTGTAGCTCTCGCCTATGACTCAGGAGGGGTGACTACTTCCACGGTGACGGTGCCGCTTGTAGCTGCACTTGGTCTTGGACTTGCTGCTACTGTCCCTGGCCGGAATCCAGCACTCGATGGCTTTGGACTTATCGCTTTTGCGAGTCTTTTTCCAATTATTGCGGTGATGGGGTATGCTCAATTGATGGATTGGAAGACAAAACGTAATAAATAAGAATGGTAACTTTAGCGTGTTGTATTTTATCAAAAAAAAATCGAGAAGCACGTCATTCCCGAGTGTAGTTATCGGGAATTCATTATAAAAAGACTCGATTCCCGATAACTACATGCGGGAATGAACTGTGCGTAAAGTAGTAGGGATTTCAAATCACAATATACACAAGCAGAGCATAATCGAAGACTACACTGAATAGTTACTAACAATGGAGATATGGAATGCGCTTTAAACTTATCCTGTCCTCGGTCAAACCAGGAATTACAGATGCAATTGTTGATGCGGCAAAAGCTGCAGGGGCAACTGGGGCTACAATTATTCCGGCACGGGGTACTGGTATCCGTGAGGCAAAAAGTTTTTTTGGGCTGTCTCTTGAAGCCCAGACAGATATTATTATGTTTCTTGTTGAAGAGCATTGTGTGGAAGAAATCCTTAGAGCTATCAAAGAGTCTGGAAAATTCCATGAACCTGGAACTGGGATCGCTTTTGTCATGCCCGTGGAACATGTTGTCGGTCTTGAAAGTCAGATGGAAAGATTTAAAGAAGATGTGCGAGAGAGTTATTTTTAACCCTCTCCTGAATTAAAAACATGTATGTTTCTCTAACTGGAGGCAATTAGGTGTCTGATAAAAAAACAGTGATACGGGCAGAAGATGTGATGGAGAGGAAGGTTGTATACATTGATGGTATGGCCACAGCTCGTGAGGCTGCTGCAAAAATGCGTTCCGAACGGAGCAGGTGCCTTCTTGTTGAGAAGCGGCATGCCGATGATGCCTGGGGCATTGTGGTTGTACAGGATTTCATTAAAGGGGTGCTCGTGGCAGGCCGTACGCCTAGTGAAGTGAATATTTATGAAATTATGACAAAACCTGTTATCACAGTACCGGCCGATATGGATATCCGCTATGTTGCCAGATTACTCTTTCACGCGGGTATTCGAAGAGCACCGGTGGAGAAAAATGGAGATATAATAGGTGTGATTTCTCTGTCCGCTTTAATTCTTGATAATGAACTTTTCTAGTGAAACCTGGTAGGAATGGCAAAAAATGATATTCCCGATCCCATCTGTATGACCTGCGGGGTGTCGGGAGAGACAAGTTGTAAACAGGGTAAAACTTTTTATCGGTGTGGGAATTGCGGCACCGAGATGAGATATATGCCTGCCGGAGAATTGTTGAACTCCGGAAGTAAAAAAGCCATAGAAAACAATGGCTGGGCTCTTCGTTTTTCCGTTAAAAGCTCGGAACTTTACTCTGGTCAGGCAATGTTTATTCTAGGCATTGCAATTGTGACTCTTACCCTTATTTTCCTGTGGCTTGGAAAACTCGATAGCGATGCCGCTCTTTGGAGTGCAGGTTCTGGGATTTTTCTGAGCCTTATAGGGAAAAGAAAGTCGATTATTCAAAAAAAGAAAACCCGGTTGATTCTTTCGCGCTATCCCTATTGGAAACAATAACCTTCCCCATGTCCCATTCGTATTAATGTCTTTTTAGAAACTTGTGTACTCATCCCTGTGAACTCCTGGTATCTCAGGAAATTCTCGTGTGTGCTTGAAAGGCTGGTGGGTATGCTGTTAAATTACGCTGGACATTTATATCAAAAGAGTTAAAGAAGCAGAGTCAGCAGCAGGAAGCAGAGAGTAAATGGTGAACCGCTTCTCTTGATGTTGCACAAAAAAAAAGGTCTGTAATCGATAACGATTACAGACCCTGTTTTAATTTGGTGCCGAAGAGAAGACTCGAACTTCCACGAGCATGCGCCCACTAGACCCTGAACCTAGCGCGTCTACCAATTCCGCCACTTCGGCAACGGTGGTAAATATGCTTGTCCTGAAGGGATTTGTCAAGACTTTCTTCATGGGGACAGCAAAAAAGAATAACTTTAAGACTTCCCTTAATACGTACAGATTTAAAAAGAGTGAAATGAAGATATACAGAGACCTTACTGAGATTACAGAAACTTTTACAAACGCTTGTGTGACCATTGGCAACTTCGATGGTGCTCATCTGGGGCATCAGCTTTTATTTGCTGAAGTTGTGCAGCGGGCGTATCGGTGCAACGGGACAAGTGTTGCGGTGACTTTTGATCCACATCCGCTGCAGGTTCTGCGCCCGCAGGGTATCAAGCTTATTTCCACCTGTGATCAGAAAATTGAGCTTATTGAACATGCGGGGATTGACGTTCTGATCGTTATCCCATTTTCCATGGAATTTGCCGGAATTACGGCTGATTATTTTATTAATGATATTTTATTGAAAACCATCGGGGTAAAAGAGCTTGTTGTTGGCTATGACTATGCCTTTGGAAAAAATCGCGTTGGCAATATTGAATTCTTAAAAGCGCAGGGAGCGGCGAAGGGTTTTTCTGTGACGGTTGTAGCGGCCCATTATGAAAAGGATTTTCTAGTTAGTTCTACAATAGTCCGGGAATTGGTTGCAGATGGCAGAATGGTCGATGCCAGGACACTTCTTGGACGATATTATCAAATCCGAGGTGAGGTTCAGCTTGGCCAGCAGCGTGGTGGCAAGGAAATTGGCTTTCCAACGGCAAACCTGAATATGGAAAAAGAGGACCTCATTCCAAAGATGGGCGTCTACGTATGTCAGGTTATTTGTGATGGAAAATGTTATGGAGGAGTTCTTAATATTGGCTTGAATCCCACCTTTGGTGAAGATCGTCTGGTGGCAGAAACGCACATCTTTGATTTTAATCAGGATATTTATGGCAAGCCCATTAAGGTCAATCTGCTGCAATTCTTGCGCAGTGAAAAGAAGTTCTCGGGCATTGCAGAACTCTCGACACAGATCTCAAAAGATGTGATTATTGCAAGAAAGATTTTGAAGGAGCAGCAGAAAGAACTGATTCTCTCCTGCGAAGAGCGTTTTAACTGCTAGCTTCTGTGTACCAATGAGTGGTCCCGGTAGGCTTACCGTGGATAGTGTGCCCGGGATCTGCTTTTAATACACCCTCATATTTTTTCGGAGTCTGCGCGCACCTTTTTCTTATCATAGATTTTCAGGAGTAAAGCCCTAACGTGAAGCCTCTGTTACGATCCGGATATTTTCTTCTTGCATGTCAGCGGATGGTGTCTATAATGTAGTCGCTCAAGCTTTGTAGCAAATAAGCAACTGTAATGTTTTGGGTTGTTGGTTGCCTATCAATTTTACCTTAAAATGTAATACTTTAAAACATACTGAATCAGAGGGCCATCATGTCAGAAGAAAAAAATATTGAAAAGTTAAGCGAAGATTTGCCAACAGTTATCGCGGAGATGGAAAAAAAGTGTAAACAAAATCCCGATAATGTTGTCACTCAGCATCATCTTGGCCTTGTCTATATGAAGGCTGGCCGGATTGACGAAGCCATTGCATGTCTTGAGCATTGTATTGTGATAGATGAGCAGGCCAATCAGCCCATGATCAACCTTGGAGCAATTTATTTTGGCCAGGGAAATCTGGAAAAGGCTCAGGAATTGAATGAAATGGCTATTAAAGTTCAGCCGGATACTTCAGCACAGGCCCATGCGAACCTCGGGCTTATTTGGCAGCATCGCAATGAACTGGATAAATCCATTGAGTCCTATGAAAAGGCTATTCAGTATGATCCTAAACTTGCCACCGTGTGGATGAATCTTACCTCTGTACTGACCATGAAAGGTGAAGATGATCGTGCTTTAAAGGCCGCCACTAAAGCAACGGAACTGGAACCTGATTCAGCCCTTGCTCAGAATAATCTGGCCGTTGCCCTCTTCTTCAGTGGTGACTACGCTGCTGCCAAAAATCACGTGGGTAAAGCTACGGAACTCGGTTACTCCGTGGATCCCAAATTTATTGCGGGTCTTGAAGAAAAATTAGCGTAGTCCTATGAAAAATCCAAAAATTACCTCGGCTCCATGGTGTCCGTTTTGCGGCCAGAAAGTTGGCCGTGCAACCGATGGTATCGAGCGAAAAATGCAGGAGTTTCAGGTGGGGCGCTGCCAGTGTGGGGCCGTCTATTCTTGTGATCCAACCGGGCACAATATCGGATCTGCCATGGTGGAAACGCTGGTATTTGCCTGTAATGATAACTGGGATTTTGCCTGGGATCTGATGCCGGAAGATGATTACCTGACCGGTAGGGTGGAAGACTATGATGAAACGACCCATCAGGTCGTAAATACACGTAATATCGATGGTCGTCCTGTACGTGGCGTCCTGTACTTTGTACGACTTCATACTGAAATCGCTGAAGTTGCTAAGCGGGTTAAAGAGAAGAAAGATGCTCTGGCACGTGAGGCTACGGAGCCCATATTAGCAGATAGTGTTACGGCAATACCGACTCCGGAACCCCAGCTTGATCCCAAGCGGGTGAAGCTTAAGGCCACAAAGAAGGGAGTCAAGGAGGCGCGGGATGAAGGTGATATAGACCTCTTGGTAACGCTCTGTTTTGATAACAGAAAGACCCTGCGTCTGTTGCAACGTCTGCTGTATGATGTTGATGAGGCGCGGCGCTGGGAGACAGCCTGGGTTATTGGCCAGGTCTGTTCACGGGTTGCCACTAAGATGCCTGGGCAGGTATCCGAACTTATTCATCGTCTTTTTGAAGTATGCTCAGATTCGGCGGCGGCTCCCTGGGGAATGATTGAGACTCTCGGTGAGGTTATTGCTGGTCGTCCAGATGTCTTTGGTGCTTTTACACGACATCTGCTGAACTACATGGGGGATGAATCTACCCAAGTTCAGGTTGTGTGGGCCCTATCCAAAATTGCCGCTAAAAGACCAGATCTTATTCGTGAGACCCCATTTTTCAATCTGTTTCACTTCTTGAGCCATCCAAATCCTCAGATGAGAGGCCATGTGGTGCAGCTTCTTGGGCGAATCAGGGCAAATGAGGTGAGTATGCAGTTAATGGAACTCAGTAATGATCAGGAAAAATTGATTATATGGGAAGAGAAAAATCCCGTGGAATATACTATTGCTGAGCTGGTGCAAGTGGCTTTGAAGCAGATTAGTGAAGGAGACAATAAAAATGATTAGTAATATCCAGCCAATGGCTGACATAAAAAAAGCTGGCCAGAAAGAAGAAAAAAAACGTTCTTCCAATCCTATTCAAGCAGAATATGACGATGGAATTGAATTCCTCAAAGAAGATGATCTTACTCAGGCAGCTGTCGCTTTTCATAATGTGCTGATGGCCTATGAGGAGAAAAAACATCAGGATGGTATTGCTAATGCCTCTAACCAGCTTGGTAATGTTTGCCTGAGAAAGGGTGAATTTGAAAAAGCCAAGGATCATTATAAGCGTGCCTGGGATATTTGTGACAGATTTGATGACCCTATGAGTTTGCTCGCGCTTTCCATGCAACTCGTTGTTGTTCATCGTGGTCTGGATGAGAATGATCAAGCACTTGAGATCTGTATCGATATGCTTGAGACCCACAGTATGAATAATAATCCTCAGGGAACCGTGGCGACTCTTGAGACCATCGCAGATATTTATCTCTCTCAAGGGAACAAAGTAAAAACTGCAGACACCTATCGGACGATTGCCTCAATTCATAGTAAGTTTAAGCATAAGAGTATTGCCAAAACATTTACAACCAGTGCAGAAGAACTGGAAGCCGAAGCGTAATGTGCTGGAATTATTAAAGAAATGTTTACAGGAATAATAGAGGGTACCGGAAAGCTTCTTGCCAAACGTAATGCGGGTGGAGGGGTGGCATTTGACCTCCAGACTGATTTTGATCTCAGCAATCCCGAAGAGGGTGAGTCCATTGCAGTGAACGGAGTATGTCTTACTGCTTACAATATTGAAGGGCGCAAATTCACCGTAGATGTTTCTCCCGAGAGCCTTTCTCGTACGATACTTGGCAGGGTGAGTGTGGGGGGCGTGTTGAATATGGAACGGGCTCTTCAGCTGACCGATCGCCTTGGCGGCCATATTGTTTCTGGGCATGTTGATTGCGTGGCAACGGTAACTGAATGTCAGCCAAAAGGCGATTTTACCCTGTTTTCATTTCGGTTCCCTAAGGAATTGGGCCGGTATGTTATTGAGAAAGGCTCCATCACCATTAATGGCGTGAGTCTTACTGTAAATAGTTGCACCATGGACACCTTTGAGGTATCCATTATCCCTCATACACTTCAGGTAACAACCCTTGGAGCGCTTAGTCGTGGCAGTGAGGTAAATATTGAAGTCGATATTATAGGTAAGTATGTTGAGAAGATGCTTCTTCCAAGGGAGTATGGAGAAAAAACTCCTGGATCAGGAAGTTCTATTAATCCGGCATTTCTCGCTGAGAATGGATTTTTTTAGTGTGGAGACATCCCTTTTTGGGGATATGCTGGAATTTTTATTAAATAAGCAAAATTAATTATATAGGTTGATTGTTATGGCAGTAAGTTCAATTGATGAAGTTATAAAAGATATTCAAGCTGGTAAGATGGTAATCCTTGTGGACGATGAAGATCGTGAAAATGAGGGGGACCTCTATATGGCGGCATCTGCTGTCACGCCCGAGGCTGTTAATTTTATGGCCACTCATGGCAGAGGCCTGATTTGTCTGACTTTGAGTCCAGATCTGATTAATAAACTCGAACTTCCCATGATGGTTTCTGATAATAAATCACCATATGGAACAGGGTTTACAATCAGTATTGAAGCAACCACCGGGGTGACCACGGGGATTTCTGCCGCGGACCGAGCGCGTACCATTGAAGCGGCCGTCGCTCCCGATGCAAAGCCTTCTGATATTATCAGCCCAGGCCATATTTTTCCGCTTCGTGCACGTGAAGGTGGTGTTCTTGTTCGTCTTGGACAGACGGAAGGCTCCGTTGATCTTTCCCGCCTCGCAGGGCTTACTCCGGCTGGCGTTATCTGTGAGATTATGAAAGAAGATGGGACCATGGCAAGAATGCCAGATCTTGAAATAGTTGCAAAGGAGCACGATCTCAAGATCTGCACCATAGCAGATCTTGTGGCCTATAGACTCCGTGAAGATATTCTTGTACATCGCGCAGCAGAAGCAAGAATTCCAACGGAACATGCCGGTGAATTCAATGCTGTTGTCTATAAAAATGATGTGGATCCTTTCGAACACATCGCCTTAGTTAAGGGGAAAATTGATCCTGAGAAGAAGGTCTTGGTACGGGTGCATTCCGAATGCTTAACCGGGGATGTATTTGGATCTTCCCGTTGTGATTGTGGTGATCAGCTTCATGCTGCAATGCGCATGATTGATCAAGAAGGAACGGGCATAGTTTTATATATGCGTCAGGAAGGACGCGGTATCGGGCTTGTGAATAAATTGAAGGCCTATACCTTACAGGATGAAGGTCTGGATACCGTTGAGGCGAATCACAAACTTGGCTTTAAGGCTGATCTTCGTGACTATGGTATAGGCGCCCAGATATTACGTGACTTAGGCGTACGTAAAATGAGTCTGCTTACCAATAATCCCAAAAAGATCATCGGGCTTGAAGGCTATGGCATAGAGGTTGTTGATCGTTTCCCTATTGAGATGGCTGTCAGCGACGAAAATAAAAGCTATCTTGAGTGTAAACGCGATCGCATGGGACATCTGATCGAAGTGGACCAAAGCTGATTTTATACAGAAATCAATCCAGGAATATACGTAAGGACATCAAAAGATATGGCAAATTATATTGAAGGTAATTTAAAGGCAGATGGAAAGAAGTTCGGGATTATAGTTGCCCGGTTCAATTCTTTTATTTGTGAGAAACTCCTTGAAGGTGCATTGGACAGCCTGCTTCGCTCTGGTGCTGCGGACGATGATATCGATGTTGTTCGGGTCCCCGGTGCGTTTGAGATTCCTCTTATTGCCAAGAAAATGGCAAAATCCCAGAAGTATGACGCTCTAATCTGTCTTGGCGTTGTTATTCGAGGTGCAACTCCGCATTTTGATGTTGTTGTTAATGAAGTTTCCAAGGGATCTGCACAGGTTGGACTTGAAACTGAAGTACCTGTTATTTTTGGTGTGCTGACGACTGAAACCATTGAGCAGGCCATTGAGCGATCCGGAACAAAGGCTGGGAATAAGGGCGCAGATGTCGCTATTGCTGCCATTGAGATGGCCGATCTGGTCACTAAGTTTCAATAGGACCAATTGCATAGAGATTGATGTGAAAAAAGGGGCAGGTTGAAGATCGAATAATCGCTTCTCAGCCTGTTCATACGATTCTGAGTTGCCCTCGCTGAATAGTTAGGTTTCTTGCGGGACATTGGTGATGGTCGGATTACTGATTCTTCACTATTTAACTTTATCTAATATAGTATAATTTTTATGGGTATTCGTCGAAAATCACGTGAAGCTGTCCTGCAGTTTCTCTTTCAAGATGATTTTAAAGGTTTTGAAGCTGGGTTCGATCAAAATCTGAGTGAGCGATTTGTTGATTTCTGTTCTTTGTATGACGTGCAAAAAAAAGCGCGATCTTACGCGGTGGAGCTTCTGGAAGGCGTGTATAAAGAACGTGAAAATGTCGATGCTGTCATTTCTCAGCATGCTCGTAACTGGCGTCTTGAGCGTATCAATGTTACAGATAGAAATGTGCTACGAATAGCTGTTTTTGAAATGATCCACTGCGCAGGTGTCCCTGCAGAAGTGGCTATTAACGAGGCTGTTGAGATTGCTAAGCGTTTTGGTGCAGGCGAGTCACCATCGTTCGTCAATGGAGTGCTTGACGCGGTGAAGGAGTCATTACCTAAAGGATAGTTTGAGCGTTTTGATAGCTCTTGCAGCGAAGATTCCTTCCGCTGCTTCTACTTGTTATCTTGCATTTTTCTGTAAATCCGATTAAGACCTTATTGGTTGTCGTTGTACTTTTTTTGACAGGAAATAGTCTACCCAAGAGAGTGACCTTTTTCTTTTTTCTGTCTGTGCAATGGCAATTGTTGCGGAATTTATTTGCTTGTTGTTTCGCTTACTCTTTATAAATACACCTACTATTATCATGGCACAAGTAACCAAGAAAACTAGACCCGGTTTGAAACAGGAGGGTGTTGCCGTTTTAGGTATTTTTTTGTCTCTGTTTCTTTTCTTAAGTTTGATCTCGCCATATTTTGCAAGTGAGGGCAGCTGGGGCGGTGAGATTGGAACACTGATCTCCCAGGTCCTTACTGGGGTCGCAGGGTGGGGGGCTTATCTTTTAGCGACTCTTATGCTGCTTCTTTCGTTTCTTTTTTTCAGTCCCCGAATGTCATTTGATCGACTTCCTCAGATTACCGCAGGCCTTACCGGGGCGGTGCTCTCGTCCTGTGCTCTGTTTTCCGCTCTATCTCTGAACGATTGGGCCTCGGTTAATTCTGGAGGAATAATAGGAAAGAGTATATTTACACTCATGCAGTCTCTGGTTGGAGGACCGGGAACGGTTCTTTTTCTACTGCTGATCTTTCTTGTTTCAATCATGCTTTCTACCCAATTTTCTCCCTATCAGCTGGCTACTTTTTGCTGGCGTATGACTAAAAAAACAGGAGCTGCTCTCGGGAGTCTGTTTGTCTCCGGGAATGAGAAGAGAATTGAGCGAAAGGATGCTAAAAAGAAAGTAAAAACGGCAATTATTCAAGAGAAGAAAAAAACTGGGCCAATTGTCAGTCGAAAACAGAATGAAGCCAAAGAACCAACCGGACCTCTCCTTGGAATGCCTGTTGTGAAAGAACTTGTAAGAGCTCCCGAATCAACAGAGGAGGATGAGTTCTCCGCACGTCCGCTGGCTCGTGGGGACTGGAAACTTCCTCCCCTCAGCCTGCTTGAAAAGAATAGTGCTCAGGAAGAAGAGGTGGATAAGGAGATCTACTATCAGGTCTCCAAACAACTGGAACAGAAATTAAAGAACTTTGGCGTATCGGGTAAAGTCATAGGAATATCGCCGGGTCCTGTGGTGACAACCTATGAGTATTCTCCTGCTGCCGGAGTGAAGATTAACAAGATAGCAGGGTTGGCAGATGATCTTGCACTTGGATTGAAGGCGCAGTCCGTTCGTGTGGTTGGTTCAGTTCCTGGCAAAGCAGCGCTCGGAATTGAAATACCTAATCCAAACCGTTCCTTTGTTTATATTCGGGAGTTACTCGCATCCGAAGAGTACCGCAAAGTTGAGGATAAGCTGGCCATAGTTCTTGGACTTGACGTTGTGGGAGCGCCTTCCATTGTCAATCTGGCCAAAATGCCCCACCTTTTGATTGCCGGTTCTACGGGATCTGGAAAGAGTGTTGCTATTAACACAATTATTGCTTCCATTCTTTATAATGCAACCCCCGAAGAAGTGCGTCTTTTGATGGTTGACCCAAAACGTATTGAGCTTTCAGGGTATGAAGGGATTCCGCATCTTCTCCACCCCGTTGTGGTGGAACCAAAACTTGCATCCAGAGCTCTGATGTGGGCGGTTCGGGAGATGGAGAGGCGCTATAAACTGCTTGAAATTGCAAAAGTAAAAAGTTTTGACTCCTATAATGAAACGTCCGAGGAGAAACTTCCCTATATCGTTATTATTGTGGATGAGCTTGCAGATCTGATGATGGTCGCGTCAAAGGATGTCGAGTCCTCAATAGCAAGACTAGCTCAGATGGCAAGAGCTGCAGGTATGCATCTGATTCTGGCAACTCAGCGGCCTTCCGTTGATGTTCTAACGGGTCTTATTAAGGCAAATTTTCCTACCCGAATTTCTTTTAAAGTCTCATCAAAGATTGACTCAAGAACTATTCTTGATACTTCGGGGGCAGAGCATCTACTTGGTGCCGGTGATATGCTCTATTTAGCAAACGGATCATCCGGTCTCAAACGGGTACATGGTGCGTATATCTCCGAGGCTGATACCGAAGCTATAATTACCTTTTTAAAGGAGCAGGGTGAGGTCAGTTATGATGAGTCGGTGACAGCGGCCGTTGAAGAGGAGGAGAATGGAAGTGGTGTCGCGGGGGATGAGGAGTACGATGAACGCTATGATGAGGCGGTCAATCTTGTGTGCGAATCGGGGCAGGCTTCAATTTCCATGGTTCAACGCAGGTTACGGGTGGGATATAATCGGGCTGCCAGAATGATCGAAATGATGGAAAAAGAAGGTGTGGTTGGGCCGGCAGATGGTTCGAAAGCACGTGAGGTTTTTCCGCGGAAGGATTACACCCCCGAGCTCACCTAATATCGGTTGAATTTTCTTGACAATTTTTGGGCAACAATATATAAGTTCAATCTGGTTAAAAATGAGTGATGGTTCATTTAGTGGCGCGTTTTTGCTAGGGTTCCTTAACTTGTCAATATCGTATTGATTTGTGTTGGTGGAGCATTGTTAAAAAAGCCAGACTTTTTTTGATGTTCTTTTTTTTAGTCGTATAGTTGGCTCGGTCAGTTCCGGGTCGCAATAGTAAATTAACTGAGGAGGTAGTTTAATGCCAAGTTATGTAGATCCCGAGAAGTGTGACGGATGCAAAGGTGGCGACAAGACAGCATGTATGTACATCTGTCCCAACGACCTGATGGTTCTCAACAAAGAGGAAATGAAAGCATATAATCAGGAACCTGATGCGTGCTGGGAATGTTACTCTTGTGTTAAGATTTGTCCACAGGGCGCAATTTTTGTTCGTGGTTATGATGACTTCGTACCTATGGGTGGCCAGGTTCATCCAATGCGTAGTGCAGATTCCATCATGTGGACTGTTAAGTTCCGTAATGGAAACATGAAACGTTTCAAGTTCCCAGTGCGTACTACCGCTGAGGGTGCTGCAAACGCTTATCCTGGCGAGAAAGGTGGAAGCTTGGATGACGAGTGTCTGCTTCTTGAGTCCGATCTGCCAACCCCTAAGTAATTCCTATTTGTGTTTTGAGTGGAATTAGTTAGTAGTTAAAAAAAAAATTTTGAATCTATAATTAAGGAGATTTAAATATGGCGTTACCAAATAAACCTATGGGCGAGCTGAATGCCGTCGTCGATCCAGCGATCGTAGAGCATGATGTTGATGTTCTCATCGTTGGTGGTGGTATGGCTGCTTGCGGTACTGCTTTTGAAATCAAAAAGTGGGCTAGTGATGATCTGAAAATCACCCTCGTTGATAAAGCTTCCATGGAACGTTCCGGTGCTGTTGCACAGGGCCTTTCTGCTATTAACACCTACATTGGTGAGAACCCAATTGAGAGTTACGTGAAGATGGTACGTAACGATCTTATGGGCGTTGTTCGTGAAGATCTTATTTATGACTGTGGTCGTCACGTTGATGAATCTGTTAAGCTTTTCGAAGAATGGGGACTCCCTGTTTGGAAGAAAGATGCTGATGGCGAGAACCTTGACGGTTCCAAGCCTGCTGCAAGCCTGCGTGAAGGTGGAACTCCTGTACGTACCGGTAAATGGCAGATCATGATCAACGGTGAGTCTTATAAGTGCATCGTTGCTGAGCCTGCTAAAGCCGCACTTGGTGAAGAGAACTGTCTTGAGCGTATTTTTATCGTGAAAATGCTTCTTGACAAGAACAAAGCTAACCAGATTGCTGGCGCTGTTGGTTTCTCTACCCGTGATAACACTGTTCACGTTTTCCGTTGCAAGACTGCTCTCGTAGCTTGTGGTGGTGCTGTAAACATCTTCCGTCCCCGGTCTACCGGTGAAGGTAAAGGTCGTGCATGGTACCCAGTATGGAATGCTGGTTCCACCTACACCATGTGTGGTCAGGTTGGTGCTACCATGACCATGATGGAAAATCGTTTCACCCCTGCTCGTTTTAAAGATGGTTACGGACCTGTTGGTGCGTGGTTCCTTCTTTTCAAAGCTAAGGTATCTAACGGTCTTGGTGAGTTCTATGCAAATAGTGATGCTGTAAAAGATGAGCTCGAGAAGTTCATGCCTTATGGTGCTTCTGCTGTTACACCTACCTGTCTTCGTAACCATCTCATGATTAATGAGCTGAAAGAAGGCCGCGGACCAATTTACATGGCTACCGATGTTGCTTTGAACGCATTCATTAAAGAGCGTGAAGATGCAGGAATGGATCCAAAAGCTGTGAAGAAATTCTGGAAACACCTTGAGTCTGAAGCTTGGGAAGATTTCCTTGACATGTCTGTTGGACAGGCTGGCCTCTGGGCTGGTGCTAACATTGAGCCTGAGAAAGTAGGTTCTGAGATCATGCCAACCGAACCTTACCTTCTTGGTTCTCACTCCGGTTGTTGTGGTATCTGGTGTTCAGGTCCTGAAGAGGACTGGGTTCCTAGTGTTGATGGTACTCGTGCTCATAAGTACAAATGGGGATACAATCGTATGACCACAGTTGACGGACTCTTCACCGCTGGTGATGGTGTCGGTGCCTCTGGTCATAAGTTCTCCTCTGGTGCTCATGCTGAAGGACGTATCGTTGCTAAGCAGATGGTTAAATTCTGTCGCGACAATGCTGATTTCGCCCCAGAACTGAAGCAGACCCCTCAGGAACTTGCTGACGAGATCTACGCTCCAGTTAAACTGTACAACGAGCATGTTGGTGCATCTACTGCTGAGAATGTAAATCCTAACTACTGCAAGCCTGCAGGTATCATGATGCGTCTCATGAAAGCTACCGATGAGTATGGTGGTGGTGTTGCGACGTACTACATGACCTCTGGTAAACTCCTCGGTATCTGCATGGATCTTCTGCAGCTTCTCCGTGAAGATGCAGAGAAGATGGCTGCCGGCGATCTGCATGAGCTTATGCGCGCTTGGGAGAACTACCATCGTATCTGGTGTGTCGAGATGCATATTCGTCACATCCAGTTCCGTGAAGAATCCCGCTACCCAGGATTCTACTACAGATCTGACTTTCCAACCGTTGATGACGAAAACTGGAAGTGTTTCGTTAACTCTACCTTCAACCCAGAGACACAAGAGTGGCTCTGTGAGAAAGTTGAGTGTATCAACATCGTAGAGACCGACCCCTGGATCTAATCATCCACGCGGGATAGTCCATACGCATGTATAAAAATCTCCAGGAGCCCTCGGGCTTCTGGAGATTTTTGCTATGTACTGTTTGTGTTTGACTGGAGTGAAGGAAAAGAAATTATATCCTTAGTTCTGGTGAGTTACAAAGTTTACATAAAAAAATGACCTTTGATTCTGGATTTTGGTTTTGGAAATGATGGCGTCTCTTCGCGAGGCGGCTTCAAAGGTAAATATTAAGAGTACTAATGGAGGTTGGTATGACTGACGAGCAAGGCACCTCTGGTGCAGTATTGGTCGTAGGCGGTGGTATCAGTGGGCTCACAGCAGCCCTTGAAGCCGCTGAAGTCGGTAATGATGTGTATTTGGTCGAGAAAAATGCTTATTTTGGCGGCCGTGTAGCACAGCTGAACCAGTATTTCCCCAAGCTTTGTCCCCCAAGCTGTGGACTGGAAATTAACTTTAAACGTGTGAAAGATAATCGTCGTATCCGTACCTACACCATGACAACCGTAACGAAGGTTGAAGGAAGTGTCGGGAATTATGAGGTTACGCTTGAAACTGCACCACGTTACGTGAACAGCAACTGTACCGCCTGTGGCGATTGTACTGATGCTTGTCCCGATGAACGTGATGACGATTTTAACTTTGGCATGAATAAGTCCAAAGCTATATACTTGCCCCATCAGATGGCTTTTCCTCGTCGCTATGTAATTGATAAGGATGCTCTCTCCGCTGAGGGTGCAGAAGCTGTAAAATCTTCATGTAAATATGGTGCAGTTGACCTCGATATGGCAACTGAAACCAAGACTATCAACGTAGCTTCTATTATCTATGCCACCGGTTGGACTCCTTATGACCCTACCAAAATGGATAATCTCAAGTATAACGAATCCGATGCAATCGTCACCAATATGATGATTGAGCGTATGGCAGCTCCAGGTGGTCCCACCGATGGTGCTATCCTTCGTCCAGGTGACAATAAAGAACCTGAGTCTTTTGCATTTGTTCAGTGTGCAGGTTCCCGTGATGAAAATCATCTTGAGTTCTGCTCTTATGTCTGCTGTATGGCAACATTCAAGCAGATGACATATATCAGAGAAAGATACCCTGAAGCAAAGATATATGTCTTCTATATCGACCTCAGAACACCTGGTAAGTACGAAAAATTCCGTGAAAAGCTTATGCTGGATGAAAACTCTACCTTTATTAAGGGTAAAGTTGCTGAAATTATCCCTGAGTCCGATGGTGGAGTTACCGTCGTTGCTGAGAATGCAGTAACCGGTGAAAAGGTTCTACAGAAAGTTGATATGGCAGTACTCGCTACTGGCATGCAGCCAACACTTGCGGCTGAAGGCTCTGCGGTTACACTTGACCAGGATCCTAACGGTTTTGTTAATTCCAATGAAGACACCGGTATTATGTCTGCCGGTTGTGCCTGCCGTGCAGCTGACGTTGTGACAAGCAACCAGTCAGCGACCGCTGCTGCCATGAAGGCAATTCAGATTTCTAGGAGGTCCTAATCATGGATAAGAAAATTTGTACATATATATGTACCGGCTGTGGTATTGGAGAAGCGATTAATATTGAAGAGCTCTCTGGTATCGTCACCGGGGAAATGTCTCAGGAGTGCAAGACCCATGGGCAGCTTTGTGGGCCTGAAGGTCGGGCTTTTCTTGAGAATGAGAAAAATGCCGAAGGCATCAATACGTTTAACATCTGTGCCTGTTCTCCACGTGTAATGCAGTCAGAGTTTGATATGGGTGATGACTGCATCACCGTTCGCGGAAATCTTCGTGAGCAGTGTGTCTGGTCAAAAGGAGAGCCAGAGGAAGGTCAGGAAGATTACTTCCAGGAATGGGTTCAGGAAACAGCCTCTGATAACGTTCGTATGGCATGTACTCGTTCAGCCAAAACCGAAATGCCTGAACCATATGAAATGGAGTCCACAAATAGGGATATCCTTGTTATGGGTGGTGGTATTGCAGGTATGACTGCAGCGCTTGAAGCATCCAAAGCAGGTTCAAAAGTTACCATTATTGAAAAAGCTGCCGTGCTTGGTGGAAAGGCTAATGGCTGGACTAAGCAGTTTCCAATGTCCTACCCCTTTGAAGAGCTTGAAGACAACTCTATTGGTACCATGCTTGCTGCAGTTGAAGCTGATTCTAATATCACTGTGAAAACCGATACAGAAGTTGCTCGTATTGGTGGCTCTCCTGCTGATTTCAAAGTTACTTTGAAAGCTGCTGGAACCAAAAATGAATGGGATGCTCCAGAAAAAATAGCCGTTGATGAGCAGGAGCTTATCGAAAAAGGTGAAATGGAAGATCCCAACGATGGTCTGAAGCCCTACGGTGAGGCGAATGAAGCAGCAGATACTTTCGGTGCAGTTGTTCTTGCAACCGGTTGGATCCCTGCAAACGTTTCAGAGTATGAGCATCTAGGACATGGAAGCAATGATAAAGTTGTGACCAATGCCGAGTTTGAGATAATGACCAAGGAAGGCAAACTTGATGGCATCAACAATGTAGCTTTCATCATGAGCCCAGGTGGAGAAGAGAACGATGAGGATTTTCCTTATGCAAACTCTGTAACTTCTATGGTCGCCTTGAAGCAGGCGAAATATGTTCGGGAGAACAATGCTGAAGCCAAAGCATATATTCTCTATCAGCATATGCGTACTCCAGGTAACATGGAGATGTTCTATAAAGGTATCCAGCAAGATGACGGAATCTTTATGACCAAAGCCACCGTAACCGGTGTTGAAGGTGGAATTGTTCACGCAAAAGACACCCTTCTTGGTGAAGACCTTGATCTTGAAGTGGATCTTGTTGTTCTTGCTGCTGGTATGGTTCCGACAACCAGAGATGCAAATACCATCAACCTGGCCTATCGTCAGGGACCAGCTTTCCTCGATCTTGATCTTTTCGATGGATATGCCGATTCACACTTTATCTGCTTTCCATACGAAACCCGCCGTACTGGTATCTATACCTGTGGTGGTGTAAGAAAAGCTATGAACATGCAGGAAACAATCGATGATGCTACTGGTGCAGCTTTAAAAGCTATCCAGGCCATTGAGTCTGCTGATCGTGGTGTTTCTGTTCATCCTCGTTCCGGTGATCAGACCTATCCCGAATTTTTCATGCAGCGCTGTACACAGTGTAAGCGTTGTACTGAGGAATGTCCATTTGGCGCACTTGATGATGATGAGAAAGGTACACCTCTTCCAAATCCAACACGTTGCCGCCGTTGTGGCACCTGTATGGGTGCATGTCCAGAGCGTATTATTGGATTCAAGGATTACAATATCGATCTGATCGGTTCCATGATCAAGTCCATTGAAGTTCCCGAAGAAGATGACGACAAACTTCGTGTCATTGTTTTTGCCTGTGAAAACGATGCTTATCCAGCGATTGATATGTCCGGAATGCGGAGACAGAAGATTAATCATATGATCAGGTTTATCCCAGTTCGCTGTCTCGGTTCTGTGAATATGTCCTGGATTCGTGATGCGATGTCGGCCGGATTTGATGGAGCAATGCTTCTTGGTTGTAAGTATGGTGATGATTATCAGTGTCACTTTGTTAAAGGTTCTGAAATTGCTAATAAGCGTATGGAGAATATTGGCGACTCACTCTCGACTCTCGGTATTGAGCCAGAGCGTGTTAAATCAGAGTCTCTTGCAATTACAGACTACGACAAGGTTCCTGCACTTCTTAACGAGTTTGTTGAAGAAATTGTGGAAATGGGTCCAAATCCATTTAAAGGTTTCTAAGTCTGTCTTTTGTCAGGTGCTGGTGTTGACTCTTGTTGCAAAAAAGAGCAAACACCAGTACCATGTTCTATTTAATTGAAGACTAATATTTTAATAATATTGTTATACGAATTGGGAAGAGAACAGGAGGAGTAGAACCATGGATGTTCAACCGGATTTAGATTTTATCAGATATTTAAAAACAGCTGGTGGTGACACAATGAAAAAGTGTTACCAGTGTGCCACCTGTTCTGTAGTTTGCCCGCTTTCTACAGAGGAACACCCCTTTCCACGCCAGGAAATGATCTGGGCGGGTTGGGGATTAAAGGATAAGCTTATTGCAGATCCTAATGTTTTTCTTTGTCATCAGTGTGGTGATTGTACTGCTTATTGTCCTCGTGGTGCCAAGCCTGGTGATGTACTTGGGGCTATTCGCGCTCACGCTTATACAGCACTTGGCTGGCCTACTGGACTTGCGAAGCTTGCGTCCAGTGCTAAGGGACTCCCAATGCTTATCGCAATTCCAGCGGTGATTATTTTTGTTTTCTGGGCAATATCCGGAGGAATGCATATTCCTGGAGCAGCCGATTTTGCAGCTCATGGATATCAACAATTTTTTGGCCACTGGGATTTTCACTGGCTTGGAAAGAATGTTGCCTTTATTGATGTGTTTATGCTTGGTGCCGCAGGTCTCGCAGTTGTTGCTTCCTATAAGGGAGTGACAAATATGTGGAAACAAATGTGTGAAAAAGAAGGCGTCAACCAGAGTTTCAAACCTTCATTGGTTCAGTTGGCGAAGGATTTTGTTTGGCCTTCCATTGTTGAAATTGTACAGCATAAACGTTTTAAGGAATGTGGTACTAATCGCAATCGAGAAACTGGCCATAAGCCTCTGATGTACGCATTTGGTGGTCTTTTTATTGTTACCGCATGGTCAGCTATTGCAAATGATGTTCTTGGTCTTTGGATTCCTGCCCTTCACGGTCCAATGTCAGTATGGAATCCTGTGAAAATTCTTGCCAACGTCTCAGCTGTTGCAATGATTGTTGGTTGTGGAATTTTATGGATGAACCGTTCAAAATCTGAAGCTGAAGACAATCTTACTCCAACCTTCTATGACTGGTTCCTTATCTGGGAGATTATGGCTGTTGGTGTTACAGGTCTTCTTGCTGAAGTAGCTCGTTGGGCTGGACTAGCAGCTCCTGGTTACATCATTTATTTTATACATCTTGTAACCATTATGATGCTTTTTATGTATATGCCTTATACCAAGTTTGCTCATCTGATCTACCGTACAACTGCTATGACTTTTGAACGATATAGAGATAGTTCTTTTGTGAAAAGTCCTCTTGATGAATAAACGACTGTTTTAAAGTTTGTTTGAGGCTGTGTCTTAGGACACAGCCTTTTTTTTGCCCTTTTGTCTATCACATTCCTATCAAGTATAACTCGGGGGCATTAGCAGGTTTTCTCTATTGAGATCCTGATGAGGTACAAAGTGCACAGCTTTTCTCATCATTCCCACGAAGGTAGTAATCAAAATGTCTGGCATAAAATTGGAGACACGCCTCTGCGGGATGACATCGACAGACCTTCTTGTGATAGGTTTGGTTAATGGGTTGTTCATTTTTTACTTTAGTAACTCGGCTGATTTTATAACGTAATCAGAAAGTAAAGTAGGTATGCACGTAAGTTCAGTAAGTTATTCGGAGTATTTCTGCAGGGAAATTTATCAGAAGAACAAAAGTGAAGGTTTTTTACGTATCAGGCAAAATATTTATTGTAATTAAAAACTCTTTTGGGTATATTCTTTCAGCTTGTACGCTGGCGTAGCTCAATTGGCAGAGCACCTGATTTGTAATCAGGATGTTGCGGGTTCAAGTCCCATCGCCAGCTCCAGTTACACCAGGTATTTTAGTTTATAACAAATTATATATTACTGTTTAAAGTTTCAGGTAGAGATTGTTATTTGTGGAGGGGTTCCCGAGTGGCCAAAGGGAACAGACTGTAAATCTGTCGTCATCGACTTCGGAGGTTCGAATCCTCCCCCCTCCACCACCTTTTACTTTAAATAGATAAAGCAGATATTATTGCGGGAATAGCTCAATTGGTAGAGCATCAGCCTTCCAAGCTGAGGGTTGCGAGTTCGAGTCTCGTTTCCCGCTCCATACAATATCTGTTTTTTTATTGTTTTTTTTAGGCCCATATAGCTCAGTTGGTAGAGCGCATCCTTGGTAAGGATGAGGTCAACGGTTCAACTCCGTTTATGGGCTCCATATTTAATGATTTTTTTGCTAATTAACGGCCAGAGGAGACTACGACTATGTCAAAGGAAAAATTTGAAAGGACTAAACCGCATGTCAATGTAGGTACTGTAGGTCACATTGATCATGGTAAGACTACTCTGACCGCTGCAATCACAGCTGTACAGGCAATCAAGGGATTTGCTGAATTTACTGATTTTAGTAATATCGACAAGGCACCCGAAGAAAAAGAGCGTGGAATCACCATCGCCACGGCACACGTTGAGTATGAGACTGAGAATCGTCACTATGCTCATGTGGATTGTCCTGGCCATGCTGACTATATTAAGAACATGATTACTGGTGCAGCGCAGATGGACGGCGCGATTCTGGTTGTTGGTGCCGATGATGGTGCTATGCCTCAGACTCGTGAACATATCCTGCTTGCTCGTCAGGTTGGTGTTCCAGCAATGGTTGTGTTTCTCAATAAGTGTGACATGGTTGATGATGAAGAACTCATCGAACTTGTAGAGATGGAGCTTCGTGAGTTGCTTGATAAGTACGAATTTCCTGGAGATGACATTCCAATCATCCACGGTTCAGCACTTAAGGCTCTTGAGAATCCAACGGATCCCGATGCGAGTAAATGCATTGACGAACTGATGGCCGCAATTGACTCTTATATTCCTGAGCCAGAGCGTGACGTTGATCAGCCTTTCCTTATGCCAATTGAGGATGTTTTCTCAATTTCAGGTCGTGGAACAGTTGCTACCGGTCGTGTTGAACGAGGAATCGTTCATGTTGGTGATGAAATTGCGATAGTAGGTATAAAGGACACCATTAAAACCACCTGTACCGGTGTTGAGATGTTTCGTAAACTTCTCGATGAAGGACAGGCTGGAGACAATATCGGTGCTCTTCTTCGTGGTGTTAAACGTGAAGATATAGAACGTGGTCAGGTACTTGCTGCTCCAGGTTCCATTACCCCTCATACCAAGTTTAAAGCAGAGTGCTATATACTTGGAAAAGATGAGGGTGGTCGCCACACTCCATTTTTCAACGGATATCGTCCACAGTTCTACTTTAGAACAACTGATGTAACCGGAGTTATCACCCTTGAAGAGGGTGTTGAAATGGTAATGCCAGGAGATAATGTCCATGTGAAGGGTGAGCTTATCACTCCGATTGCCATGGATGTCGGTCTTCGTTTTGCAATCCGCGAGGGTGGCAGGACTGTTGGTGCTGGTGTTGTTAGTGAAATTATTGAATAATTAACTTTTTGAGACCACATGAGGGCGTAGCTTTCCTGTGGTCTTGGTGTTAGGGATTGTTATGAGAGATATTGTTACTCTTGCATGTGGTACATGTAAGCGTCGTAATTATACGACGACTAAAAACAAAAGAAATACTCCAGGAAAACTCGAGTTTAAGAAATATTGTCCGTTTTGCAGGACACATACGCCTCACAAAGAAACAAAATAATATTTTGTACACAGGCCAGTAGCTCTAATTGGTAGAGCGCCGGACTCCAAATCCGGATGCTGGGGGTTCGAGTCCCTCCTGGCCTGCCATTTTTGTGTGCTTAGAAAGAATAAAGCTGTAACGATAGGAACTGGTTGCTAATATGGGCAAGAAGACGAAAGCCATCAAAAAAAAGGAGCAGGAAAAAGAAAAGGTTTCTGCCTTTTCTCCTTCTCAGATAAGACAATTTATTGATGAAGTAAAAGTAGAATTTACTAAGATCGTCTGGCCCGACAGAAAAACAACCATGGGATTGACAGGGGTAGTTATCGTTTTTTCTATTCTCGCCTCTGCTTACCTCGGTTCCGTTGATATGCTGCTTGGAAAACTTATCGATTCAGTCCTTCGTTAATCGAAAAAATAATAATTCGATTTCAGTTCTTGTTCGATCTACGTCCTACGAAATTCGTTCAGGGCATAATCTTTAAATGATGACAAACTCATGGCAATAAACTGGTACGTATTGCAGGTCCATTCTGGCTTTGAAGATAAGGTCAAGCTGACCCTTGAGGATAGAATCAGAAAGGAAGGCCTTGGCGATTCTTTTGGAGAGATTTTAGTTCCAACGGAACAGGTTGTTGAGATGATCAAGGGAAAGCGGAAAACTTCTGAAAGAAAGTTTTTTCCCGGTTATATGCTGGTTGCAATGGATCTTAACGATACAACATGGCATGTCCTTCATGATAACATGCCGCGTGTTGTTGGCTTTGTTGGCGATGATGAGAATCCAACGCCTCTTCCAGATGCAGACGCACAGAAAATCATTAATCGCATTCAGGATGGTGCTGAAGCTCCAAGACCGAAAGTGATTTTTGAAATTGGAGAAGCGGTTCGTGTTACAGATGGACCGTTTGCAAATTTCCAGGGTACTGTGGAAGAAGTGTTTCCTGAAAAAGGTCGTGTTAAAGTTATGGTTTCTATCTTTGGTCGAGAGACCCCTGTAGAGCTAGAATATATTCAGGTTTCTAATAATTAATCCGGATTTTTCATCAAAATCAATCGTACGCTTTTAGATTAATAATAAGACTCTCCAGTAGAGCAGGAGTTACAAATGGCTAAAAAAGTTTCGGCATATATTAAATTACAAATTCCAGCCGGAAAAGCTAATCCATCACCCCCTGTAGGACCAGCACTTGGTCAGCACGGCGTGAATATTATGGAATTTTGTAAGGCATTTAATGCAAAGACTCAGACTATGGGTGATACTATTGTTCCCGTAGTTATTACCGTTTTTGCCGATAGATCCTTTAGTTATATCACAAAAACTCCTCCTGCTTCATTTTTACTAATGAAAGCTGCCGGATTAAAAAAGGCTTCTTCGAATCCTAAGATTGAACGTGTAGCTGAAATCACTATGGATAAAGTTAAGGAAATTGCTGAAACTAAAATGCCTGACCTTAATGCTTACGATATAGAAGCTGCCAGCAAGATCATTGCTGGTACTGCAAGAAGTATGGGAATTACTGTTACAAATTAAATTCAAGGCTTTCAAAGTATTCTGAATAAAAGACCTCTTTTCTTTTTGGTATACTTGATAGCTTATTTTTTTATAATCTTAACATACTGCTATGGTCGAACTTCGAAGAAAACGACCTGAGAGAGTAGGAGGCTGATATGCCGAAGCACGGAAAAAACTATAGAAATAGTGTTGAAAAATTTGATCCAACACTCCAATACTCACTTGAAGATGCTGTTCAGCATGTTCTGTCGAGTAGTTTTACTAAATTTGACGAAACAATTGATATAGCGATGAAACTTGGGGTTGACCCACGACATGCTGATCAAATGGTTCGTTCTTCTGTTGTTCTCCCCAATGGTACTGGTAAAGACACCAGAGTTCTCGTTTTTGCTAAGGGTGATAAGGTCGCTGAAGCAAAGGAAGCAGGAGCTGATTTTGTTGGTGGTGATGATCTGGTTGAAAAGATCAAGGAAGGCTGGCTTGATTTTGATAAAACAGTCGCAACCCCTGATATGATGGGAACCGTTGGTAAGATTGGTCGAGTTCTTGGACCAAGAAATCTAATGCCAAACGCCAAGCTTGGTACTGTTACTTTTGATCTGAGTAAGGTAATTCAGGAGATTAAAAGTGGTAAGGTTGACTTCCGAGTTGAAAAAACTGGAATTATTCATGCTGGTATTGGAAAGTGTTCTTTTGGGCAGGAGAAAATGTGCCAAAACCTGAAGGCATTTGTCGAAAAAATCATTCAGTTGAAGCCTTCGTCTGCCAAAGGTATTTATCTTCGTTCGGTTACCCTCAGTTCTACCATGGGCCCCGGAATAAAACTTGATACCATCGCGTTGACTGCTGCAGTTAAGTAGTCGTGCGATTTATACATATAGTTGTTTTTGTAGTTAAATAGAACAATAGGTCGAAGACAGCAGGTTCCGCAAGGTTTAATCACGTAATGTGTCCTGCCGAGGCAAGGTTAATTAGTCATCTTTTGATAGTTATACCGTATCCGCTGTTTAGGGCCTTAGGTTTGTTTTTCACAGTTTGTTTGTGGAAACAATATTTAAAAGGCACTTATCCCGGCTAGCTTTTAGCCAACTGGGGTTAGACTCTAAAGCGTTTTATTCAGAAATTGGATAAAGCAAAAGAGTAATCTTAAACCGATTTAGGAGGAGTACTTTGAACCGTGACGATAAAACAGCAATAGTTTCTGAGTTGAATGATTCATTCAGCCGTGCCAAGTTTACCGTGGTAACCGATTATTGTGGTTTAACGGTTTCTGAGCTGCAGGAACTTCGCATTCAATTGCGCAGTTGTGACTCAGAAATTCGCATTGCAAAGAATACTCTTCTGAAAAGGGCAGCAACGGATACAGCTTGTGACATTCTCAGTGAAGATTTCACAGGTACCACAGCCGTAGTTATGGGCTATGATGATCCGGTAGCGCCTGCGAAGGCTCTTGCGAAATTTGTAGAAGATCATGAAAAAATGCAAATTCGGGCTGCCGCCCTTGATGGAGAGAAAATTTCTACAGAAGATATGATCGCTCTGTCCAAACTTCCTTCCAAGGAAGTACTACTTGGACAGTTTCTTTCAGTTCTTAACAGCGTTCCAACGGGACTTGTTCAGGTGCTTTCAGGAGTACCGCGTACATTTCTTTATGGTCTGCAGGCAATTAAAGAACAGAAGGAACAGGCATAATTCTGTTGATAGTAAAGAATGGTTGCAGCATATGCAAACCATAACTTTTTAAAAGATTAATATTAGAGGTATTTTATAATGGCTGTTTCAAAAGAAGATGTAATTGATTTCCTTGCAAATATGACTGTTCTTGAGCTTTCCGAGCTTATTAAAGAACTTGAAGAAAAATTTGGTGTTTCAGCTGCTGCTCCTGCTGCAGTTGCAGTTGCCGGTCCCGCTGAAGGTGGTGAGGCTGCTGTTGAGCAGACTGAATTTGATGTAATACTTGCGTCCATTGGTGATGCGAAGATTAAAGTCATCAAAGAAGTACGTGCCATCACTTCTTTAGGTCTCAAAGAGGCTAAGGGCCTCGTAGAGAGCGCACCTACACCATTGAAAGAAGGTGTTACCAAAGAAGAAGCAGAAGAGATTAAAACTCAGGTTGAAGCAGTTGGTGCAACTGTAGAAATCAAGTAACAGACTCTTCATATGGTAAACAACTTTTCGCTGTTTACCTTGATCGAATACGATACGCTACGGGCTTACTGCCGCGTAGCGTATCGTAGTTTTTATAGAGTTATATGATAGTTAGGTGAAAATGTCGGAATAACAGGAACATAGGGGTTGCTTGTTTCGTCTCTCAATTTTCTTCAGCCAGATTTCACATACACGTGTATTGCTATGAAAATGATCGTTAGAAAATACCGTGCTGCTGATTTAAACTGTTGTTTTGTAAATCACAGTTTTGTCTATTTAACCCCTCCGTACCCGCAGTATCATACCTTTTAAATTTCCTGACTTAGCAGGTGAACTGCATGGTCGTTTAATCCCGTATTCAGGCTGATGTGCTTGAAAGTGGGTATACAATTTTCTGTTAAAGGCATCCCGAGGTAAATTATGGAAAGAGTAAGAAAAAACTTTGCCAAATCCCCATCAATCATGGAGCCCCCTCATCTTATTTCCATGCAGCGGATTTCATATGAAAAATTTCTGCAGATTGATGTTGATCCAAGTGAAAGAGAAGATTCTGGTTTGCAGGCTATTTTCAAGAATGTCTTTCCAATAAATGATTTTAATGGTCACTGTTCACTTGAATTTGTCAATTATTCTTTTGGTGAACCCAAGTATACCATCGCTGAATGTCAACAACGTGGAATGACATTTGATATTCCGGTGAAAATTACAGTTCGTTTAATCACCTTTGATGTTGATGAAGAAACTGAAGTTCAAACCATTCGTGATATCAAAGAACAACAAGTGTTCCTAGGTGCTCTTCCGTTGATGACGGGTGATGGCGTCTTTGTTGTTAATGGCACTGAACGGGCAATTGTCTCTCAGTTGCAACGTTCCCCTGGACTCTTTTTCACCCATGATAATGGTAAAAAACATTCAAGCGGTAAGCTTCTTTACTCTGCTCGTATCATACCTGTACGTGGTTCCTGGATAGATCTTGAGTTTGATATAAAAGATGTGCTTCATGTTCGAATTGACAGGCGTCGTAAATTTCCAGTTACCACCCTGTTAAAAGCCCTTGATTATGCCCGCGAAGATCAAGAACCACGGTTTAGTTCAGAGAAGCTTCTGCGTAAGTTCTATCCGACTCTGAATGTAAAACATGAAAATGACCAGTATTACATCGAATTTAATCCTGATAATATTCAAGGTCAGCGACTTGAGTTTGACCTTGTTGATCCCGCCACCGGCGATATACTTGGTAAGCAAGGTAAAAAGCTTGGAAAAGCCCTTTGCCGCCGTCTTGTCAAAGCAAACGTTGAGTTTCTTCGGATCTCAATAGAAAATCTTCTTGAAAAAGTATTGGTCACCGATTTCGTACAACCTGAAACAGGAGAACTTCTTGCCTCATGTAACAGTGAAATCACTGAGACTATGCTTGAATCCTTCTTGGAAGCAAAAATCAATACATTCGAAATTCTTTATATCGACGGTATTAATTACTCCGATTCTTTTCGAAAGACGCTAGCACTCGACAAAGTTCAGACCACCGATGAAGCTGTTCTTGAAATATATCGTCGCCTGAGACCTTCGAGTCCTCCAACAATTGAAGTAGCTCAGACATTTTTTAATAACCTTTTCTTTAATAAAGATCTCTATGATCTTTCAGAGGTTGGACGTTATAAAATTAATGCCCGTCTTGGACTTGAAACCGCAATAGATCATCGTGCTCTGACCATCGATGACATTGTGGAATCTGTTCTCTTTCTTGTTCGCTTGAAGGATACACAGGGGGATGTTGATGATATTGATCACCTTGGTAATCGTCGTGTTCGTACGGTTGGTGAACTTGTAGAAAATCAGTACCGAATGGGTCTTATCCGTATGGAGCGTGCTATCAAAGAGCGTATGACTCTTCAGGAAGTCGAGACCATGATGCCCCATGATCTTGTGAATCCAAAGCCAATATCAGCTGCGATTAAAGAGTTCTTTGGAACTTCTCAGCTGTCACAGTTTATGGATCAGACGAATCCACTGTCTGAAGTGACTCACAAAAGACGTCTTTCTGCACTCGGACCTGGTGGTCTTTCCCGCGAACGTGCAGGATTTGAGGTTCGTGATGTTCATCCAACTCACTATGGACGAATTTGTCCCGTTGAAACTCCAGAGGGACCAAATATTGGTCTGATTGTTTCACTAGCTACCTATGCTCGAATCAATCCTTACGGTTTTATTGAGACACCCTATAGAAAAGTTGAAGATTGTATCGTGCTCGATGAAGTGAAATATTTAAGTGCCCTGCAGGAACAAAAACAACTTATTGCCCCTGCTGCAATTGAATGTGACAAGGATAATAAAATAATAGCAGAAAGATTGATAGTTCGTGAAGAGGGTGAAGTTATTACCGTTAATGCTGATATGGTCAGCTATATGGATATCGCTCCCAATCAGCTTGTCAGTGTTGCTGCGTCTCTTATTCCTTTTCTTGAAAATGATGATGCTAACCGTGCCCTTATGGGCTCGAACATGCAACGACAAGCAGTTCCGCTTATGATTTGTCATTCGCCTCTTGTCGGTACAGGGATGGAGCGCTACGTTGCAAGAGACTCCGGTGCATGTTTATTAGCCGGTGCTGAAGGTGTTGTTGAAGAAATTGATTCTAATCGTATCGTGGTTCGCTATGACAATCATGGCGTTGATGGTTTTGACACAGGTGTTGGTGTCTATCGTCTCTCCAAGTATAAAAAATCGAATCAAAACACATGCTTTACCCAGAATCCTTTAGTGCTTCCCGGACAACGAGTTGATAAGGGAACCGTTATGGCCGATGGTCCATCCTGTGAAGAGGGTGAGCTTGCACTAGGAAAGAATATCACCATCGCCTTTATGCCATGGCGTGGCTTTAACTTTGAGGATTCTATTCTCGTTAATGAAAGACTTTTGAAGGAAGATACTTTTACTTCAGTTCATATTGAAGTCTTTGAAACTATGGCCAGAGATACCAAGCTTGGTAAGGAAGAGATCACCCGTGATATTCCTAATGTAAGTGAAGATACTCTCCGTAATCTCGACGATTCAGGAATCGTCCGCATTGGCGCAGACGTTCGTGCCGGAGATACGCTGGTTGGAAAAGTCACTCCTAAGGGCGAATCCATGCTCTCTCCTGAAGAAAAACTTCTTCGCGCAATATTTGGTGAAAAAGCTCAGGATGTTAAGGATTCCTCACTCCGGGTTCCGCCAGGAGTTGAAGGTGTGGTAATCGATGCCAAAGTTTTCTCCAGAAAAGGTGTTGATAAGGATGAACGCTCTTTGATGATCGAAGATCTGGAGATTGAGCGTCTCAACAAAGATAAGCTAGATGAACTTGCCAGTTTGAAAAAAGGTGTTTGCCGTGAGCTCGGCGAGATCATGGATGGCCGTACCGTCAAGCAGGACGTCTGCTCCAAGGATGGTACTGTACTTGTTAAACTTGGCAAGAAGATGGAAGCTGCTTTTGCCAGTGAAATAGGTTTTGCTAAACTTGCTCAAATTGATTTCTCTGAGAAAGCAAAATTTGAAGCTGAAATTGACGCAGCCTATGGTCGATATAACAAACAGAAAACTCTTATTGCATCCCGTTATGATGGTATCATTGAACGGATGAAAAAGGGAGATGATCTGCCTCCAGGTGTTGTGAAGATGGTCAAAGTATATGTTGCTACGAAGAGAAAGCTCTCCGTTGGTGATAAAATGGCCGGACGTCATGGAAATAAAGGTGTTGTTTCAAGACTTCTCCCCGAAGAAGATATGCCTTTCTTTGCAGATGGTACCACCGTTGATATCGTCTTGAACCCTCTTGGTGTTCCATCTCGTATGAATGTTGGTCAGGTTCTTGAAGTTCATCTCGGTTTTGCTGCAAAAAGAATTGGTAAACAGCTCTCAGATCTTGCTCAGGCAAAGGAGCTTGATGCAATAAAAGCCAAAATGCAGGCTGTTTATTCTGAAGACGAATACGCTGCAATCACCGAAGGGATGAGTGATACGGACCTCTTTGATTGGTGCCGTAAACACTACCGCGGTATTCATGTCGCTACACCGGTATTTGATGGTGCGCCAGAAGAAGATATTCGTAGACTTCTTGTAGAGGCTGGTGTTCATGAAGCAGGTCAGAGTCAACTCTATGATGGCCTCACCGGTGACCCATTTGCTAATCTGGTAACCGTTGGTGTTATGTATATGCTCAAACTTCACCATCTGGTTGATAATAAAATTCATGCTCGTTCTACCGGACCATACTCCCTTGTTACCCAGCAACCATTGGGTGGAAAGGCGCAGTTTGGTGGACAGCGTCTTGGTGAAATGGAAGTCTGGGCTATGGAGGCATATGGTGCCGCCTATACTCTGAAAGAATTTTTGACAGCCAAATCCGATGACGTTGAAGGGCGTACAACCATGTACGAACGTATAGTTAAAGGTAATAACTTTCTTACCACAGGGCTTCCTGAGTCTTTTCACGTACTGGTGAAAGAGCTTCAGGGACTTTGCTTGGATATGGAACTTCTTGAATAATAGAATACCTGCTTTGTAGTTGGTTCATAATGGCATTGGTTCATTATGAACTCAGGTCTTTTTATTTCTTGTTTTTTAACCCTACATGAGGGGGATTTTCTTTCGTGGAAGAGCTATTCAATTTTTTTCGAAAACCGAAAGGTCCAGTTAAGTTTAATAAAGTTCAAATTTCTATTGCCTCACCTGAAAAGATCATGGATTGGTCACATGGTGAAGTAAAGAAACCGGAAACTATAAATTACCGTACATTTAAACCTGAACGTGATGGTCTGTTCTGCGCAAAAATCTTTGGCCCTGTTAAGGATTTTGAATGTAACTGCGGTAAATATAAACGTATGAAACATCGCGGCGTTGTCTGCGAAAAATGTGGCGTTGAAGTTATCCAGTCAAAAGTTCGTCGTGAACGGCTTGGCCATATCAGCCTTGCTGCTCCTGTTGCTCATATATGGTTCTTGAAAAGCCTCCCGTCTAAAATCGGTGCCGTTCTCGATCTCACTCTGAAGCAACTTGAAAAGGTACTCTACTTTGAACAGTATGCCGTGGTCCATTCCGACACAGATGCGGTTCCAGCCGGAACTCTGCTCACTGAAGAACAGTATCGTCAGATGCGTGAAGAGCACCCGGGTGAATTTGAAGTCGGTATTGGAGCAGAAGCAATCCATGAGCTTCTTGCCGCCCAGGATCTTATTGAGCTTTCAAAGACATTGCGCGAAGAGATGGCTACCACCAACTCTAAAACGAAACGTCTAAAATATGGGAAACGCCTCTATGTTATTGAGGCATTTCGTGATTCAGGTAATCGTCCCGAATGGATGGTGCTGAAGGTTATTCCAGTACTGCCCCCTGATCTTCGGCCCTTGGTGCCGCTCGAAGGCGGGCGATTTGCCACTTCAGATCTGAATGATCTTTATCGTCGCGTTATTAACCGTAATAACCGATTGAAGCGCCTTCTTGAGCTCGACGCGCCGGATATTATCATTCGAAATGAAAAAAGAATGCTTCAGGAAGCAGTCGATGTGCTGTTTGATAATGGACGACGTGGTCGTGTTATCACTGGGGCCAATAAACGCCCTCTGAAGTCACTTTCTGATATGCTCAAAGGAAAGCAGGGACGTTTTCGTCAGAATCTTCTTGGTAAACGTGTCGATTATTCTGGTCGATCCGTTATTGTCGTTGGTCCTCACCTTCGACTTCACCAGTGTGGTATTCCAAAGAAAATGGCCCTCGAACTCTTTAAACCATTTATTTATAATAAGCTTGAGAATCAGGGGCTTGTTACCACCATTAAGAGTGCCCGGAAGATGGTTGAGAAGGGTGCAAAAGAAGTGTGGGATGTACTCGACGAGGTTGTTACTGAACGCTCTGTTATCTTGAACCGTGCACCGACTCTACATAGGCTTGGTATGCAAGCGTTTGAAGCCGTACTGATTGAAGGGAAAGCTATCCAGCTTCATCCACTCGTCTGTGCCGCTTTTAACGCCGACTTCGATGGTGATCAGATGGCTGTTCATGTGCCGCTGTCCGTTGAGGCCCAGGTGGAAGCTCGTGTTCTGATGATGTCTACCAATAATATTCTCTCTCCAGCCAATGGCGAGCCAATTATTATTCCATCCCAGGATATTGTTCTTGGTTTATACTATATGACTCGGGAGCGCATTAATACGACGGGTGAAGGAAAACTCTTCTCAAGCCCTGCCGAGGCAAGGATCGCTTTTGATTATGATGCCGTACATCTTCAGGCAAAAATTAAAGTCCGACTTGAAGGAAGAATTGTTGAAACAACTATGGGACGTGTGCTTCTTGGTGATTTGCTACCATCCACCGTTCCCTATGCTGAAGTCAATAAGGTGATGACTAAAAAGGCTCTTGCCCAACTTATAGATTATACATACAGGCATGCCGGAACAAAAGAGACTGTAATCCTCGCCGATCGTTTAAAGGATATTGGGTATGAGTTTGCAACACGTGCTGGTATATCCATTTGTATTGATGATATGACAATTCCAGTGTCCAAGAAAACTCTGGTTGGAAAGGCCGAAAATGAAGTCCTCGATGTCAGCCAGCAATACTCGGACGGTTTAATTACTTCTGGTGAAAAGTATAACAAGGTCGTGGATATCTGGTCAAAGGTTACTGAAGATGTGGCCAATGAGATGATGGATGCTATCAAGGTTGAAACGTTTACCGATAGCAAAAACAACAAAGTTGTTGCTCCAAGTTTTAACTCAATCTTTCTTATGGCAGACTCAGGAGCAAGGGGCTCACGAGATCAGATTCGTCAGCTTGCCGGTATGCGTGGATTGATGGCAAAACCCTCGGGTGCCATTATTGAAACACCTATTAAAGCGTGTTTTCGTGAGGGACTTGGTGTGCTTGAATATTTTATTTCAACACATGGTGCACGAAAGGGACTTGCAGATACAGCACTAAAAACCGCTAACTCCGGATACCTTACCCGTCGACTGGTCGATGTTGCCCAGGATTCCACCATCGTTATGGCGGATTGTGAAACACTCGATGGAATAGTTGCCGAACCACTCCTTGATGGTGGTGAGATTATTGTTCCACTTGGAGATCGAATTCTTGGCCGTGTAACTCAGGTAGACGTCGTTGATCCCTTTGATGAAGAAAAAGTCATTGTTGGGGCTGGTCAGGAAATAACAGAGACACTGGTTAAGGAAATCGAAGAAGCTGGTATTGATAAGGTACAGATTCGTTCCGTTTTGACCTGTCGTGCCCGCCGCGGGGTGTGTGCTCAATGTTATGGTCGTGATCTCGGTCGAGGCCATATGGTTAATCGTGGAGAAGCTGTTGGTATTATTGCAGCTCAGTCCATTGGTGAGCCTGGAACCCAGCTTACAATGCGTACCTTTCATATTGGTGGTACGGCGAGTCGTGCAGTAGAACAGGCTGAGATTAAAAGTCAGCGTGCTGGTAAAATTGCATTTAAAAACCTTCATTCGGTTGTGAACTCTGACGGTATTAAGATCGTAATGAATCGCAATGCTGAGATTACTGTCGTTGATGAGCAGGGACGTGAGCGTGAACGGCATAAAGTCAGTTATGGTGCTCAGATTCTTGTGGACCAAAATCAAAACGTTGAGCCAGCAGATATTCTCGCTGAGTGGGATGCATACACTATTCCAATTGTTTCTGAGGTTGGTGGTATTATCAAGTTTGGTGATATTATCGAAGGTTCCACTATGCAGGAGAAAGTGGACGGTGTTACAGGTAAATCCAGTAAAGTTATTGTGCCAACCCCATCGGGTCAGGCTCTGTCTCCTCGTATCTCCATTAAAGGTGAGAAGGGTAATAAAACACTGAAATTGCCTGATTCAGAATCATTTGCCCGGTATTCCCTTCCGGTTGGTTCGATTATCTCTCTCGAAGAAGGTGATCATATCGAGGCTGGTACTGTTGTCGGTAGGATTCCTCGAGAAAGTAGTAAAACCAAGGATATTACAGGTGGTCTACCGCGTGTTGCTGAGCTCTTTGAGGTCCGTAAACCTAAAGAACCTGCAATAATTACAGAGATCGATGGACGGGTGAGTTTTGGTAGGGAACTCAAAGGGAAATTACGTGTTGTGGTGACTCCTGAGTTTGGTGAGCCGCAGGAATATCTGGTGCCCAAGGTCAAACATATTATCGTCCATGAGGGTGATTATGTTCAGGCTGGCGAACCATTGATGGAAGGAACTGTTGTTCCTAATGATATTCTTAGGGTTCTTGGTGTCAAAGAACTTGCTAAGTTCCTAGTGAATGAGGTGCAGGAAGTTTATCGTCTTCAGGGTGTTAAGATTAATGACAAGCATATTGAAGTAATTGTTCGTCAAATGCTGAGACGGGTACAGATAACTAATGCCGGTGACTCCAAGTTTATGATTGGGGAACAGGTTGTGTGGTGGGATTTTGAAGATGAGCGTGATCGTCTGTTTGCTGAAGGCAAACAGCCAGGTATGGCTGAACCTCTTCTTCTTGGTGTCACTAAGGCATCTCTTTCAACGGAGAGCTTTATCTCCGCAGCGTCATTCCAGGAGACGACCAAGGTACTTACCAATGCAGCAATGCAGGGTAAGGTTGATAATCTTGTGGGCTTAAAAGAAAATGTGATTATGGGTCGGCTGATATCGGCTGGTACCGGTCTTGGAAGAACTTTTTAAAGAATTGGTGGGATTAAAACAACACTACTTTTGATCCCACCAATGAAAGTATTTATGAGAAATAATTCTTTTTCTGCTTGACACTGTTTTGCAGATAGAGTATTTATTCTCCCTTCGTGCTCGGCGCATTAAAATGGCCTTGTGTGATGAATAATTAACGACATTCTAATATACGTGAACAGGAGCAGTAACGATAATGCCAACAATTAATCAGCTCATTCGGCAGGGCAGAAAAAAACAGGTTAAGAAGAGTCTTACTCCAGCATTGAAAGGCGCGCCTCAAAAGCGTGGTGTCTGTGTTCGAGTGTATACAACAACTCCAAAGAAACCAAACTCAGCTCTTCGAAAAGTGGCAAGGGTACGATTGACCAATGGTATTGAGGTTACCTCTTATATTCCTGGTATCGGTCATAACTTGCAGGAACATTCAGTTGTTCTTATTCGTGGTGGTCGTGTGAAAGATCTTCCTGGTGTTCGTTATCATGTTGTTCGTGGTACTCTCGATACTCTGGGTGTTTCCGACAGGCGTAAGGGTCGTTCCAAGTATGGCGCCAAGCGTCCGAAATAAACTGAACTGCTGAGTAGTAGAGGAATATAATGCCACGTAGAAAAATTGTAGAAAAAAGAAAGATTACACCTGACCCTCGTTTTAATTCCGTACTTGTTTCAAAGTTCACTAACGGAATCATGGAACAGGGTAAGAAGTCCATTGCTATGAGAATATTTTATGATGCAATGGATATCGTCGAGTCTAAGGTAACAGACGAAGATCCTCTCACCGTTTTTGAGGAAGCCATGGACAAAGTACGACCAAAGGTTGAGGTTAAATCTCGACGTGTTGGTGGTGCGACATATCAGGTTCCAATGGAAGTTCGTCAGGTTCGTCGAAATGCACTGGCTATTCGCTGGATTATTAGTTATGCAAAAGCAAGATCTGGGAAGTCCATGTCTGAAAAACTTGCTGCTGAACTGCTTGATGCGTATAATGATCGTGGTGCTGCTGTTAAGAAACGTGACGACACCCATCGTATGGCTGAGGCTAATAAGGCCTTTGCTCACTACCGCTGGTAGGTTAATAAGTACCAATTTCAATACGATTGTTGTGTTAGCTGAAAAGCTAATCTGTATCAGGGTTAGCTATGGCTGAAAAAAAAGATCTCTCCGATGTGCGCAATATAGGCATTATGGCTCATATTGACGCCGGGAAGACCACAACAACAGAACGAATACTGTATTATACTGGTCGATCCTACAAGATTGGCGAGGTTCATGACGGCGCTGCTGTTATGGATTGGATGGAACAGGAACAGGAGCGAGGTATTACAATTACCTCTGCAGCTACAAGTTGTGACTGGAAGTCCAAGAGAATTAACATTATTGACACACCTGGGCATGTCGATTTTACCGTAGAGGTTGAACGAAGTCTCAGGGTGCTCGATGGCGCAGTAGCTGTCTTTTGTGCTGTTGGAGGTGTGGAACCTCAATCTGAAACGGTTTGGCGACAGGCTGAAAAGTATAGGATTCCACGTATTGCCTTCATCAACAAAATGGATCGCGTCGGTGCTGATTTCGAGCGCGCAGTTACAATGATGGAAGAACGGCTGGGGACCAACCCGGTTGTTGTTCAGATTCCTGTCGGAAAGGAATCTGAGTTTGAAGGTGTCATTGATCTTATAGAAGAGAAAATGTATGCTTTTGATTCAGAAACACTTGGACAGGAAGTCATAGAAAAAGACATCCCGGAAGCGTATCGGGACAGATTCACGGCCGCACATATGACGCTCATCGAGAAGTTGGCCGACTTCGATGATGGGATCATGGAAAATTTCCTTGAAGATACTATTGTATCTCCGACCGAGATTTATCGTGCCTTGAGAACTGCAACATTAAACCTGGACTTGGTTCCGGTTCTATGTGGAAGCGCTTTTAAGAACAAAGGCATACAGCCCCTGTTAGACAGTATCATTTATTATTTACCGTCACCGTTGGATGTACCTCCAATGATTGGACATGGTAAAAATGATGAAGAGATATGTCGTGAGGCTGATGCAAAAGAAAAACTCACCGCGCTTATTTTTAAGCTGATGAGTGATACTTTTGTTGAGAATCTTGCTTTTATCCGTGTCTACTCCGGTGTTTTGAAAGTTGGAGACAAGGTATTTAACCCTGTCAAAAAAAAGAAAGAGAAAATCAGTAAATTAATTCGGCTTCATGCGAATAAGCGTGAAGAAGTGGACAGTCTTAAGGCTGGTGATATTGGGGCTGTAATAGGCCTGAAGTTTTCCACTACCGGAGACACACTTTGTGCGAGTGGCGATTATATTGTACTGGAAAGTATGGAATTTCCGGAACCTGTAATTGGTGTCGCTATCGAGGCCAAGAGCAAGGCCGACGAGAAAAAACTTACTGAAACGCTTGGTAAGATAGCCTTGGAAGATCCATCGTTTAAGATTTCAAAAAACGATGACACTGGACAGACAATAATTTCAGGGATGGGAGAACTACATCTCGAGATCATTGTCGACAGATTACTCAATGAATTTAAGGCCAAAGCAAACGTAGGTAAGCCTCAGGTGTCCTATAAGGAAACCATCTCGGCTGTAGCCGAGGGTGAAGGCAAGTTTGACCAGCTGACAGGAGCTAAAGGTCAGTATGGCCACGTCGTCCTCAAAGTTGAACCTTTAAATAGATCTGAAGGGGTTCAGTTTGAAAGTCTTGTAAAGGATGATAAGGTCCCGTCGGAATTCCTTGGTGCTATTGAAAAAGGGATTAGGGACAGTTTGGACGCAGGGCCGCTTATTGGATACCCTGTCACCGATATAAAAGTAACGCTTATCGGCGGATCATATATAGATGATGAATCCACTGAGATGGCATTTGGAATTGCATCGGCAATGGCAATTCGCAGAGTAACGGCTGAAGCTACTCCTCTGTTGCTTGAACCGATTATGAGTCTGGAGATAACATGTCCAGATGAATATCTTGGAGATATGATGAATGATCTCAACTCCAAGAGAGCAAAAGTTGTTGGAATTGAGACCAGTGATGGTCTTCAGGTGGTAAAAGCAAATGCTCCCCTGGCGCAAATGTTCGGATATTCAACATCCCTACGATCTGCGACACAGGGTAGAGCGAATTTTACCATGCAGTTTGAGAAATATGACGTCGTGCACAAAAATAGAGCCGACGAGATTATAAGAAAAATCAGAGGAATATAGCTTATTCATTTTGAGGAAAGACTATGTCAAAAGAAAAATTTGAGAGAACTAAACCGCATGTCAATGTTGGAACTGTTGGTCACATCGATCATGGTAAAACCACACTGACCGCTGCAATCACAGCTGTACAGGCAATCAAGGGATTTGCTGAATTTACTGATTTTAGTAATATCGACAAGGCACCCGAAGAAAAAGAGCGTGGAATCACCATCGCCACGGCACATGTTGAGTATGAGACTGAGAATCGTCACTATGCTCATGTGGATTGTCCTGGCCATGCTGACTATATTAAGAACATGATTACTGGTGCAGCGCAGATGGACGGCGCGATTCTGGTTGTTGGTGCCGATGATGGTGCTATGCCTCAGACTCGTGAACATATCCTGCTTGCTCGTCAGGTTGGTGTTCCAGCAATGGTTGTGTTTCTCAATAAGTGTGACATGGTTGATGATGAAGAACTCATCGAACTTGTAGAGATGGAGCTTCGTGAGTTGCTTGATAAGTACGAATTTCCTGGAGATGACATTCCAATCATCCACGGTTCAGCACTTAAGGCTCTTGAGAATCCAACGGATCCCGATGCGAGTAAATGCATTGACGAACTGATGGCCGCAATTGACTCTTATATTCCTGAGCCAGAGCGTGACGTTGATCAGCCTTTCCTTATGCCAATTGAGGATGTTTTCTCAATTTCAGGTCGTGGAACAGTTGCTACCGGTCGTGTTGAACGAGGAATCGTTCATGTTGGTGATGAAATTGCGATAGTAGGTATAAAGGACACCATTAAAACCACCTGTACCGGTGTTGAGATGTTTCGTAAACTTCTCGATGAAGGACAGGCTGGAGACAATATCGGTGCTCTTCTTCGTGGTGTTAAACGTGAAGATATAGAACGTGGTCAGGTACTTGCTGCTCCAGGTTCCATTACCCCTCATACCAAGTTTAAAGCAGAGTGCTATATACTTGGAAAAGATGAGGGTGGTCGCCACACTCCATTTTTCAACGGATATCGTCCACAGTTCTACTTTAGAACAACTGATGTAACCGGAGTTATCACCCTCGAAGAGGGTGTTGAAATGGTAATGCCAGGAGATAATGTCCATGTGAAGGGTGAGCTTATCACTCCGATTGCCATGGATGTGGGTCTTCGTTTTGCAATCCGCGAGGGTGGCAGAACTGTTGGTGCTGGTGTTGTTAGTGAAATTATTGAATAAGGAAGATCATGATACCTGCAGATAAAATTCGTATCCGCCTCAAGGCGTATGATCATAAACTTCTTGATCTGTCCACCCATGAGATAGTTGAGACTGCACGTCGTACTGGAGCAGCTGTAGCTGGCCCTATACCACTGCCAACTTCAATCAACAAATTTTGTGTCCTTCGGTCACCACATGTTGATAAAAAATCTCGGGAGCAGTTTGAGATGAGAACCCATCGTCGTCTGATCGACATTCTTGAGCCTACTCAACAGACCATTGATCTGTTGATGAAGCTAGAGTTGTCTGCTGGCGTAGATGTGGAGATTAAACTGCCATAGCAATTCCGCTAAAGGAATTGCTTAATTTGGAGAAGTATAGGTAAGATTATGCCAAAGACAATGGGTTTATTGGGTAAAAAAATAGGTATGACCCGTTTGTATAACGAAATCGGTGCTGTTATTCCCGTAACTGTTATAGAAGCTGGGCCCTGCAAGGTGCTTCAGGTGAAGTCAGAGACCACGGATGGTTACAGTGCTATCCAAGTCGGTTTTGAGACCAAGAAGCCACAGAGAGTCAATAAAGCTCTTGCTGGACATTTTAAGAAATCTGATTCAGATGGATATTATAATATCCGTGAATTCAGAGTTCAAAATTCCGATGACTACCAGACAGGTCAGGAGATCACCTTAAGTGATCTGTTTAAGACTGGGGATGTTATTGACGTTCAGGGTACATCACAGGGTAAAGGATTTCAGGGTGTTATGAAGCGTCATGGTTTCAGTGGCGGCCCTGGTGGACATGGATCCAAATTCCATCGTCGACCTGGCTCTATTGGAATGAGCGCCTCGCCTGCAAGGGTAGTTAAGGGAAAGAAATTACCCGGAAGAATGGGAACTGATACTGTACTGAGAAAAAATGTACTTGTTGTTGATGTCCGAGATGATGAGAATCTTATTCTCGTCAAAGGACCGGTACCAGGAGCAAAACAAGGCCTTCTGAAGCTTTTCAGCAAGTAATAGCCGAAATAGATTTATCGGTTCAAGGAGTAAACAATGTCTACAGTAGATATAGTAAATATCAGTAACGAAAAAGTTGGCGAGATCGAGTTGAACGCCAATGTGTTCGATCTGACAGTTAAAGAGTATTTGTTACACGATGTGGTTCGTATGCAACGTGCAGCTAGGCGTGGTGGTAATGCCAGTACCAAAACCAGACGAGAAGTTCGTGGTGGTGGTGCTAAGCCATGGAAACAGAAGGGAACGGGACGTGCGCGTGCCGGTACCAAAAACTCTCCAATCTGGAGAGGTGGTGGTGTAACCTTCGGTCCCAAACCGCGTGATTATAGTTTTAAGCTTAATCGTAAGGTTAAGCAGCAGGCCCTTGCAATGGCGATGAGTGCCAGACTGCAGGAAGGTAATCTGGTTGTAATTGATGAACTTGTTATGGATGCTATTAAAACCAAAAAGTTTGTCGGCGTGATGAAAGGTTTTGATTTTGAAAACTGCCTTATTGTTACAGAAAGTAATAATGAAAATGTTAGCAAATCAGCCCGGAATGCAAATGGATTTAAAGTGCTACCTGTTGAAGGGTTGAACGTTTATGATGTTCTTCTGCACAAGAAACTTATGCTGCTGAAACCAGCTGTTGAGAGTCTTGAAAAGAGGTTAACCGCATGAAAAGTGATCATAGAATTTTGAGGGGTCCCTTGTTGACCGAAAAGGCCAATCTTCAACTTGAAGTTGATCGAAAGGTTGTATTTAAGGTTGATCCTAAATCAAATAAGATTGAAATTAAAAAAGCCGTTGAGAAGATGTTTGATGTTAAAGTTAAACATGTTCATACTACCAACATGCATGGCAAACAAAAACGCGTAGGAAGCTTTTCTGGTTTCACCAATGACTGGAAGAAAGCATATGTGACTTTGTCTGAAGGTGAGATTAATTTTGCAGACCAACTGTAAAATTTATTGAATACTTACGGATCTCAGCTAGGCAGTTTAGTATAGCTATCAATCCAACATAGCGTTGATGGAGCGATTAGATAATCATGACAATTAAGACATTTAAACCAACATCACCTGGTAAAAGACACCATGTGGCCATACAAAATTCAGAGCTGTCAAAAAACGGCCCTGAAAAAAGCTTACTTGCGCCATTGTCCAAATCCGGTGGTCGGAATAATTATGGAAGAATAACCTCTCGTCACATTGGTGGCGGTCATAAGCGTAAATATCGTATTATTGATTTCAAACGTAATAAAACTGATATTGCCGCAAAGGTTATCTCTATTGAATATGACCCGAACCGGTCAGCAAATATTGCTTTGCTTTCCTATTCAGATGGTCAAAAAACTTACATTCTTGCCCCTTCAGGTATATCGGTAGGGGATCAGGTTATTGCTGGGGAGTCTGTGGACATTAAACCCGGAAACTGCCTGCCACTGATGAATATCCCACTTGGTACAATTATTCATAATATTGAGATGAAGATTGGTAAGGGGGGTCAGCTCGTAAGAAGTGCAGGAGTATCTGCTCAGCTTATGGCTAAAGAAGGAACATATGTTCTAGTAAGATTACCCTCGGGTGAAGTTCGTAAATTTCACAGACTTTGTAGAGCTTGTATTGGCAAAGTTGGTAATCACGAGCATGAAAGTCAGAAACTTGGTAAAGCCGGTCGTACCAGATGGATGGGTAAACGTCCTCACGTGCGTGGTGTTGCCATGAATCCTGTCGATCATCCGATGGGTGGTGGTGAAGGTAAGAGTTCTGGTGGTCGTCATCCATGTACTCCATGGGGGTACCCAACTAAAGGGTACAAGACTAGGAAGAATACCGAGTCCGACAAATACATTGTCAAGAAAAGACGTTAATTAAGAGGAAAAACTATGGCTCGTTCAGTCAAAAAAGGACCCTTTATAGATGATCACCTTCAGAGAAAGGTTGATGCTGCAATTGAAAGCGGATCCCGGAAGGTAATTAAAACATGGTCCAGACGATCCGATATCTCACCTGAGATGGTTGGTTTGACCTTTGCAGTACATAATGGCAGAAAATTTATTCCAGTTTTTGTATCAGAAAACATGGTAGGTCATAAACTTGGTGAGTTTTCAGCAACCAGAACCTACTATGGTCATTCATCTGATAGAAAGGCTCGTTAATAAATTTATATAAGCGTTTAGATCAGATTCATTAGGAGTTATTACTATGGAAGCTCGTGCCGTTGGGAGACGTATAAGAATCTCTCCCCAGAAAGCCAGACTCGTTGCTGACGTTGTTCGGGGAATGGGCGTTGATAAAGCGATCACCACTCTCAGGTTCATGCCAAAAAAAGGTGCGTCTATATTAAGAAAGGTTATTGAATCTGCAGTGGCCAATGCCACTCAGGATGACCAGATTGATGTAGATAATCTTTATATTAAAACAGTTTTTATCGATGGTGGCCCTTCTTTTAAAAGAATACGTCCTCGTGCAATGGGGCGTGCCACATCAATTATAAAACGTACAAGTCATATTACCGTAGTGCTCGATGAAAATTAGTTCTTTACTTTATCGGCAGTAATGGGTATGACTCTCATTTTTTTTATTTATATATAGCATAAACGTATTGCTGGAGGATTATTTTGGGGCAGAAAGTTAACCCACTAGGGTTCAGACTTGGTATAACTCGGACATGGGATTCAATTTGGTATGCCAATAAGGACTACTCAAAGAACCTTATTGAAGATCAGAAAATAAGAAAGTTTTTAAAGAATCGTCTTCAACACGCCGCTCTTTCCAAAATTATCTTAGAGCGTACTGGAGAGAAAGTTCGTGTAAAACTTTTTACTGCTCGTCCTGGGATTATAATTGGGAAGAAAGGTTCTGAGATCGAGCTTCTGAAAAAAGAGCTTGAAAAACTTATAAATCGTAAAGCAGTTATTGATATTCAGGAAGTACGACGTCCTGAAGCCGATGCTCAGCTGGTAGCAGAAAATATAGCTCAGCAGCTTATCAGACGTGTAGCTTTTAGACGAGCTATGAAAAAGTCTGTTAACTCAGCGTTACGATTCGGTGTAAAAGGTATAAAAATTTCCTGTTCTGGCCGACTTGGTGGTGCTGAGATGTCACGATGTGAATGGGTGCGTGAGGGACGAGTTCCTCTGCATACTCTTCGAGCTGATGTTGACTATGCATTGGCAGAAGCCAAAACAACATACGGAATCATTGGTATCAAAGTATGGATTTTTAAGGGCGAAGTCCTTAACACTAAAGATACTCCTGTAGAAGCATAGCAGAAGTTTTTTTAGAATCCATTATTAATATTGGAGTTTAAGAATGTTAAGTCCTAAAAAGGTCAAACATAGAAAAGTTTTTAAAGGAAAAAATCGGGGCAAGGCTCATCGCGGCTCAACGATCTCCTTTGGTGACTATGCGCTTAAAGCTGTTGAAAGTGGTAAACTTACTGCTCAACAGATTGAGGCCGCGCGTATTGCCATAAATAGAAAGATTAAACGTGGTGGACAAGTTTGGATTCGTGTCTTCCCTGATAAACCAGTTACCTCAAAGCCTGCTGAAACACGTATGGGTAAAGGTAAAGGTGCCCCAGATCATTGGGTTGCAGTAACGAAACCCGGAAAAATTATTTATGAACTGGCCGGTGTTGAAGAGGAATTAGCCATCAGGGCTTTGACTCTTGCTGGTGCAAAACTGCCATTTAAAACAAAGGTTATCTCAAAGAGGAGCACACTATGAAAATGTCAGAACTGCGCTCAATGTCTACAGATGATCTGCAGAAGAAACTGGTCGAGATCAAAGATGAAATATCAAATCTTACATTTCAACATAAGATCAGACCTCTTGAGAATACTTCAGTCTTGAAACGACTCCGTAAGGATGTTGCTCGTATTAATACGTTTTTTAACGAGAAGTAATACGTTAATTAACTTTTAATAAACCGAAGTAAAAACTTATTACAATTCGAATTGTGTCAATCATGAGTGAGACAAAAAAAATTAAGAAGACCAGAACTGGTACTGTTGTCAGTAACAGAATGGAAAAAAGTATAGTTGTTCGGGTAGAAAGAACGGTACGTCATAAACTCTACGGTAAATATATCAAAAAGAGTGTGAAGTATCTTGCCGATGACCCGGAAAATAACTGTAATATTGGTGATATTGTCAAAATAGAAGAATGCCGACCACTGAGTAAGAAAAAACGGTGGCGGTTACGAGATATCATTCGGGAAAGTGTTGCTTAAAATCATTCCTTGATTGATTCATACTCTTTATGAATTGCAACTGATTATATATCAGGTGAAACTATGATACAAAGTGAGACAGTACTGAATGTTGCAGACAATTCAGGCGCAAAAAAGGTACTCTGCATTAGAGTTCTTGGTGGTACCAGGAGACGGTATGCCGGCATTGGTGATGTAATTGTTGCCACTGTTAAAGAGGCCCTTCCAAATGCAAAAGTAAAAAAGGGTGATGTTGTTAAAGCAGTTATTGTGCGTACAGCTAAAGAATTGAAGCGTATGGATGACACCTGGATAAAATTTGATGAAAATGCAGCGGTAATACTTGCAGGAACAGGTGATCCTGTTGGTACACGTATTTTTGGACCAGTTGCAAGAGAGCTGCGTAACCAGGGATTTATGAAAATTATCTCTCTGGCACCCGAAGTTTTATAAGACGAGTTAAGCAATCCAATCTCGCTTATGAGATTGAACAAAAGGTGCTGAAAATGGCAAAGGGACAGACATACCTGAAAAAAGATGACCAGGTAGAAGTAATAGCGGGAAAGGATAAGGGAAGAGTTGGTAAAATTCTTAATGTCTATCCTGATAAAGAAAGGGCTCTTGTTGAACGTATTAACATGGTTAAGCGTCACACCAAGGGGACTGAAATGAATCAACAGGGGCAAATTGTTAATCGCGAAGCCTCGATTCATGTTTCTAATTTACAGCTGATATGCCCGGAATGTACTAAGACCGGACGTGTTGGAAAAAAATTCTTAGAAGATGGAACAAAGGTACGCTTTTGTAAAAGCTGCGGCGAATCCATTGAAAGTAAATAGTAATAAAGGTAAAAAGGCAATTGCCAGGAGTATCAAATGGGTTCGCTGAAAGACCAATATATAAATGAATGTAAACCAGCTCTGCAGAAAGAATTTGGTTATTCTAATGTTATGCAGATTCCCAAAATCGAAAAGATCATATTAAATATGGGACTTGGTGAGGCTGTACAGAATCCTAAAATTATTGAAGGTGCTGTAGAAGAACTCACTCGTATTGCTGGACGTAAAGCTGTAGTGACCAGAGCAAAGAAATCAATAGCCGGTTTTAAATTACGTGAAGGGATGCCAATTGGTTGCCGTGTAACCCTGCGTGGTGATGTTATGTATGATTTCTTTAGTAAGCTTGTAAATATTGCTTTACCACGAGTACGTGATTTCCGGGGAATTTCTCCGAAATCATTTGACGGAAGAGGAAACTTTTCCATGGGTGTTAAGGAACAGATTATTTTTCCTGAAATCGATTATGATAAAATTGATAAGATTAAAGGATTAAATATATGTATCGTTACATCCGCTCCAAATGATAAAGAGGGATTGAGCCTTCTTAAAACCCTTGGAATGCCTTTTAAGGGATAAGCATATATTTTTTAAAGTATAAATATATTAATAGAAGTTAGAATTAATAGAATCGGAGGTCGGTTTGGCTAAGAAATCTCTCATTGCGAAAGCAAAAAGAACGCCAAAATTTGCGGTAAGAAAATATAACAGATGCCCACTTTGCGGACGCCCTAAGGCATTTATCCGTAAGTTTGGTATGTGCCGTATATGTTTTCGTAAGTTAGCTTCTAGTGGTCAAGTTACAGGTGTAACGAAGTCATCCTGGTAACCCTGAAGCCCATTAGATCAAAATTTAATTTTGAAAAGGAGAGTTCGCGATGTCCATGAGCGATCCCCTGGCAGACATGCTGACCAGGATAAGAAATGGAGTAATGGCAAATTTTGAAACAGTTGTAATGCCTACCTCCAAAACAAAAGTTAACATTGCTAAAGTCCTACAGGACGAAGGCTATGTTTCAGGATATCAGGTTGATGAGTCTGGAGTTCAAGGAACTCTGACAATTAGACTGAAATACGGTTCCGACCAAAATCCGGTAATTACTGGAATAAAACGGATCAGTAAGCCTGGATTACGTAAATATGCGAGAGCTGGTGAGATACCAACCGTTCTCAATGGTCTCGGAGTAGCTATCCTTTCAAGTTCGAAGGGCGTTATTACTGATAAAACCGCAAGGGCCAGTAATGTCGGCGGTGAGATTCTTTGCGAGGTCTGGTAAGACCAGCAAAAAACGGAGGTAATCATGTCTCGAATTGGAAAACAGCCTATACCTGTCCCCGCTGATGTTAAAGTGGAAATTACAGGACAGAAGATTACAGTTTCTGCTAAAAGTGGAAAACTGGAACGTGAAATATTACCGGAACTCGAAGTTTCCTTGAAAGATCAGGAAATAATTGTCGAGAACCGTGACAACAGTAAAAGAACTAATGCCTTTCGTGGGATGACCAGGAGCCTTATTAATAATATGGTTGTTGGTGTTGATAAGGGTTTTAAGAAAACTCTCATTGTTGAAGGCGTAGGGTATAAAGTTAATGTATCCGGTAAGATATTAACATTGAATGTTGGTTATTCAAATCCGGTTGAATTCCCGATTCCACAGGGTATTCAGATTAACGTTGATGGATCGAGTAAAATTATTGTTGAGTCCATTGATAAAGAATTGCTTGGTCTTACCTCTTCACAAATTCGTCAAATTCGAAAACCTGAACCTTACAAGGGAAAGGGCATTCGATATGAAGACGAACATATTGTACGCAAAGTTGGTAAGGCTGGAGCAGCATAAGTAAATTAGATACCACCTAATGTGGAATCTACTCAAATAATGGTAAGGAAAGATGGCTAAGACAGATCCAAAAAGAAGAGCCAGGGCCAAACGTGTCCGACGCATTCGTAAGAAGATTACTGGTAACAGTGATCAGCCGCGTCTTAGAGTATTTAAGAGCAACAAGCACATATACGCTCAGATCATCGACGATACTGCTGGTAAAACACTTGTCTCCATGTCAACTGTTGATAAGGCATATCAGAATACAGACGATGACGATAAGACTGGTAGTGCAAAAAAAGTCGGATTGTTACTCGCTGAAGCTGCGAAAAATGTTGGTGTGAGCAAAGTTGTTTTTGATCGTGGCGGATATATATACCATGGTCGCATTAAAGCACTTTCTGAGGGAGCCCGTGAAGGTGGGCTTCAATTCTAAAGATATAATTTAAGTGGGGGTTTCCCTTGGCAGATTTTAAACGTTCGAAGAACGAGAGTTCCGACGAATTTATTGAAAAAATTGTATTCATTAATCGAGTTGCCAAAGTTGTTAAAGGTGGACGTCGATTTAGTTTCAGTGCCATCGTTGTTGTTGGTGATGGTAAGGGAAAAATTGGATATGGACTTGGGAAAGCAAATCTTGTTCCTGAGGCAATTCGAAAAGGTGTGGAGAGAGCCAGAAAAGATATGACTTCTGTTTCGCTCACCGATATTTCAATTCCTCATCAGGTTATCGGCCGTTATGGTGCTGGTAAGGTATTGCTTAAACCAGCGTCTGAAGGTACAGGAGTTATTGCAGGTGGGCCTGTTCGTGCCGTCCTTGAGGCTGTTGGAGTACATAATATTCTGACAAAGTGTTTGGGATCTCATAATCCCCATAATATGGTTAAGGCCACTCTCAACGGTTTGAAAAGTCTTCGTACTGCACAAAAAATTGCAGATATGCGCGGTAAAAGCGTAGAAGAAATTCAGGCATAATCGAGAAGTAGAAAGCATGGTGTATCCGGTTACGAAATTACTGGGTAAACAGCATGCTTTTTTTCTATTTAATATCGAGTAAAAGGTAGTTTAATGTCCGATACAATTACATTCACTTTGGTCAAGAGCGGGATCGGAAGTACCGAAAAAATCCATGCCACTCTTACAGGTCTTGGACTGACAAAAATGCATAAACGTGTCACACGCAAAAATACCCCTGAAATTAAGGGAATGATTGCTAAAGTGGCACACCTTGTCCGTATCGAGGAGGCGTAACATGATTAATTTAGGAAATCTCTCCCCGAATAAGGGAGCAAACAGACAGAGAAAGCGTCTTGGTCGTGGCCCTGGGTCTGGTCATGGAAAAACAGCTGGTCGTGGCCATAAAGGATTTAAATCCCGTTCAGGGTCTGGTATTAAACCAGGTTTTGAGGGTGGACAGATGCCATTACAACGTCGTCTTCCCAAGCGTGGTTTTAGCAATATCAATACAATTAAGTGGTCTATTATCTCTCTTGCTCAGCTCGATACCCTCGAGACTGGTGCTGAGGTTACCACCGAATCCTTAATTGCTAATGGTATGGCTCACAAAGGACGTCCTGTTAAAGTATTAGCAAATGGTGAAGTATCCAAAGCTCTTACGATTACAGTTGAGAAAATCAGTGCTGGTGCGAAAGTGAAAATCGAAGCAGCTGGTGGGACGATCGTAGGCGCTTAGTTTACGTGCTGAGCAACAAACATTTATTTGAAGCTTGATTTATTGTAGCTTTTGTATGGAAATTGAATATGAGTGGACTGCAGAACGCTACAAAATCTTCTGATTTGAGAAAGCGAATTATTTTCACCCTGTTAATGCTTGCTGTTTACAGGATGGGAGTTCAGGTTCCTACTCCAGGTATTAATGGAGAGGCATTGGCAGCATTTTTTGCTAAAAATGCCGGGACGCTTTTTGGTATGTTTAATATGTTTTCCGGTGGTGCGTTGGAGAATTTCTCCATTTTTGCACTTGGAATCATGCCCTATATCTCCGCTTCTATTATCATACAGTTACTCACAGTTGTTATTCCCCAACTTGAAACGCTTAAAAAAGATGGTGCATCCGGGCAGCGTAAGATTACGCAATACACCCGGTATGGAACCGTTGGTCTAAGTATTATTCAAGGGACATTTATTGCTACAGGTCTTCAGAGTATGGTTGGTCCTGGTGGAGAACCTATTGTTCTCAATCCAGGGACACCGTTTATTCTTATGACGATGCTCACACTCACTGCAGGTACATCTTTCATTATGTGGCTTGGTGAGCAGATGACTGAAAGGGGGATCGGGAATGGTATATCGCTTATTATTTTTGCAGGTATTGTCGCCCGTGGACCGGCTGCTTTGGTTAACTCTTTTCAGCTTATCAAAGCGGGTGAAATAACTCTTTTCTTTGTACCCTTAATTATTGCTTTTATGGTAGGTGTTGTTGCTGTCATCGTTTTCTTTGAAACAGCTCAGCGTCGAATACCAATCCAATATGCAAAAAGAGTTGTTGGAAGAAAAGTTTACGGTGGGCAAAGTTCTCATCTCCCGCTTAAGATAAATATTGCAGGTGTAATACCTCCAATTTTTGCTTCATCGATTATGATGTTTCCAGCAACTATTGGGAGTTTCGTTCAGGTAGAATGGGTTCAGAAGGCCTCAGCTGCCATGTCGCCAGGTAGTGTTTATTATTACTTCTTCTATATTATTATGATTGTATTTTTCTGCTTCTTCTATACAGCGGTTACTTTTAAACCTGACGATGTTGCAGAAAATCTCAAAAAGAATGGTGGTTTTGTCCCAGGTATTCGTCCTGGTCGAAAAACCGCTGACTTTATAGATAAAGTTCTTACTCGATTAACGGTAGTTGGTGCGATCTATCTGAGTGTTGTTTGTGTATTACCAACTATTCTAATATCTAAATTTAATCTGCCGTTTTATTTTGGCGGAACAGCCCTCTTGATTATCGTTGGTGTTGCGATAGATACAGTTTCACAGGTCCAATCGCAAATGGTAATGACGAACTACGATGGCTTTATGAAGTCAAATACGAAGAAATAGGCAATAAATTGTGAATTGTAGCGCTGGTGGTCAGCAGGCTTCCAAGCCAATTCTAATAAAAACTCCCGATGAAATTAAACTCATGCGGGATGCCAATCAGATTGTTGCTGAAGTTCTTTGTCTGATGAAAAAAAACGTATCACCCGGAATCACTACTTTTGAACTGGATCAAATGGCTGAGGCATTATGCCGAAGGCGGAAATCCACTCCTGCTTTTAAAGGATATCACGGTTTCCCATCAAGTCTTTGTGTATCCATTAATGAAGAGGTGGTTCACGGTATACCGACACGTAAAAGGAAATTGAAGAAAGGTGATATTCTTTCCGTCGATTTTGGTGTCTGTTATAAGGGGTTTTATGGTGATTCTGCTGTTACGATTCCAGTTGGAAAGGTTAAGCATGATACCTATAAGCTTATGCTAGCAACCCAAGAATCCCTTGATAAGGCGATTGCTCAGGTTGTCGTTGGCAACAGGGTGTCAGATATTGGTAAGGCAGTACAGGAATATGTTGAACCAAAGGGTTATTCCGTTGTGCGTCAGTTTGTTGGACATGGTATTGGAAGTTCACTTCACGAAGGTCCGGAAGTACCAAACTACGTACAGAGTGGCCAGTCTCCACGATTAATTGAAGGTATGGTTATTGCCATTGAACCTATGGTTAATTTGGGGACACACAAAGTTAAAGTCCTCCGCGATGGCTGGACGGTCATTACAGCAGATAAAAAACCATCTGCACATTTTGAACATTCAGTAGCGGTTACAGCTGATGGCCCATGGGTTCTCAGCTCTCGAGAAAAATTTTCGGAACAATAGAGAAATAATCCTTCTCTTTTTAAGATGGATGGTTTATTATTGTCCGTTTTCGATCTGATTGTGTTCCATTCAGGAGTATTATAATTATGGCCAAAGAAGAAGCCATCGAAGTAGAAGGTACCATTGTTGAACCACTTCCCAACGCAATGTTTCGTGTTGAGCTTGATAATGGACATAAGGTTCTTGCTCATATCTCTGGTAAAATGAGAATGCATTTTATTAAGATTTTACCAGGTGACAGAGTTACTATTGAGCTCTCTCCCTATGATCTTACTAGGGGTAGAGTGACATTCAGGGCAAAGAACAATAAAAAGAAAAAATAGAGAGTTGTCACATGAAAGTCAGATCTTCTGTCAAAAAAATGTGTAGTGATTGTAAAGTATATAAACGCAAAGGCGTCGTTCGGGTCAGCTGCAAAGTTAAAAAGCATAAGCAGCGTCAGGGATAGCATCTTATTTTGAGATTGGCAGTAGAGAGTACTGTCTTTTATATTAAGGAGTACGTATTTTGGCACGTATAGCGGGAGTTGATCTTCCAAAAAATAAGCACATGGATCGTGCACTTACATACATCCATGGACTTGGGCTGACCTCAGCCAGGCAAATACTTGATAAGGTTGATTTACCACACACTATGAATAGTGATGATCTTGGTGGTGAAGATGTTACTCGTATTCGTAAGATTATAGAATCTGAGTACACCGTTGAAGGTGATAGGCGTCGCGAGGTATCCATGGATATCAAACGACTAACAGATCTTGGTTGTTATCGTGGTCGTCGTCATCGTATGGGACTCCCATGTCGTGGACAGAAGACGAAGACAAATGCCAGGACTAAGAAGGGCCCCCGTCGTGGTGCTGGAAGCCGTAAATAATATATTGATACAGGTGTGAAACATGGCCACAGCAAAACGTAGTGGAGCCAATAAAAAACGCGTAAAAAAGAATGTTCCCGAGGGGATTGTCTTTATTTACTCAACATTTAACAATACCATTGTCAGCATCTCTGATAAGCAGGGTAATGTTATATCCTGGTGTTCAGCAGGTGTTCTTGGCTTCAAGGGATCTCGCAAGTCGACTCCTTTTGCAGCTCAGAAAGCTATGGCTGAAGCAGCTGAAAAAGCGGCTGAGCATGGACTGAGAAAGATAGAAGTTCGTGTAAAGGGTCCAGGACCTGGTCGGGAAGCTGCTCTTAGAGCACTTATAAATACAAGATTTGAAGTTAGCAAAATTGTTGATGTAACTCCAGTTCCTCACAATGGATGCAAACCGCCGAAACGTCGTCGGGTATAATAAGTCTTGTCAGGAAAAATTACTTTTTTAAAGTTACATTACATTAATCGGAGAATATAAGTGGCTAGATATACAGGAGCTGCCTGTCGTCGTTGCAGACGTGAAAATCTGAAATTATATCTTAAGGGTGATCGCTGTTACTCGGACAAGTGCTCATTTGAAAGAAGAGCTGTTCCTCCCGGTCAGCATGGTCAAGCGCGCTTTCGTAAAGTTTCTGACTATTGCGTACAGCTGAGAGAGAAACAGAAAGTTAAAAATATTTATGGAATGCTCGAAGGGCAATTTCGTAACTATTTCCACAAGGCTGATCTTCAGAAGGGCATTACGGGTGAAAACCTGCTTATTATGCTTGAGCGTCGTCTTGACAACACCATATTTAGACTTGGTTTTGCCTCTTCAAGGAAACAAGCCAGGCAGATGGTGCGCCATAACCATGTTGTTGTTAATGACAGAAAGGTAAATATTCCTTCTTTTCTTATATCCGTTGGTGATGTTGTTACCATCAAAGAAAAAAGTCGGACAAATTCCTATCTCGTTGAAAGCATGGAAGCTGTCGCCAGACGTGGTATCCCAACTTGGCTTGAACTTGATAAAGCTTCATTTAAGGCCACGGTTAAGGCACTGCCTAATCGCGATGAAATTACCATGCCTATCCAGGAACAGTTAATCGTTGAATTGTACTCCAAGTAACATTCAACAACTGGACTCGGGCAACCATATCGCAAATATGAAGGTAGGAAACTCATGACTGAAACTGTTGAAGAGACACTCCCTATTTACCGCAATTGGCATGAACTTATTCATTCTGAACCAATTGAGGTAGATAAGGCTAAACATACCAACACCTATGGAAAATTTGTTTGTCAGCCCCTCGAAAGAGGGTTTGCAGCAACTATTGGTAACTCCCTAAGGCGAATTTTGCTCTCTTCTATTCGAGGAACTGCAATAACTAGCATTAAAATAGAGGGTGCCCTCCATGAATTTACATCGATGGAAGATGTAAAAGAAGATGTAAGCGAGATTATTATCAATCTTAAGCAGGTTCGTCTTCAACTCAGTTCCGATGAAGGCCAGACCGTAGTAATTGATAAAAAAGGTCCTTGTGTTATTACAGCCGCCGATATAACTAGCAATTCGAATATTGAAGTGATGAATGGGGATCAGTTGATCTGTACTCTCACTGGAGATACCGAATTTCATGCTGAACTCACCGTTGAGTGGGGGAAAGGTTATCAGACTGCAGAGAAACAGTCTAAAGAAGATCTTGCTATTGGCCAGATCCCTATAGATGCTATTTTTACTCCTGTTCGTCAAATACAGTTTGGTGTTTCTAACGCTCGTGTTGGTCAACAGACTGACTATGATAAATTGACCATAGAAGTTGAAACTGATGGAAGTGTTAAGCCTGAGAATGCCCTCGCATTTGCTGCTAAAATTCTTAAGGAACAGCTTACTCCTTTTATTAACTTTGACGAAGCGGAAGTTGAACCGGAAGCTACCGAGGAAGACAAGAGCGATCTTGAACCTCTCAATCCTAATCTTGATAAACCTGTAGAGGATCTGGAACTTTCAGTTCGTTCTGCTAACTGCCTCAAGAATGCTGATATTAACTTTATTGGTGAACTTGCTCAGAAATCAGATCAGGAAATGTTGAAGACGAAAAACTTCGGCAGAAAATCATTAAATGAAATAAAAGCACTTCTTACTGAGATGGATTTATCACTCGGAATGAAGGTAGAAAACTGGACTCCACCGGAAGTTGCTGAAAGCAGTGACGAGAACATCGAGCTGTAGCCAAGTTATTATAATTGATCAATCCATACAGAGGGATTGAATTGAGGATAGAATTATGAGACATAGAAAAGCAGGAAGAAGACTTGGTCGCACCACGTCACACAGATTGGCAATGGTTCGGAATATGGTTACCTCCGTTTTCGAACACGAACGCATTGTTACAACTACGCCTAAAGCAAAAGAAGTTCGTAGAGTTGTAGATAAAATGATAACACTGGCAAAGCGTGGAGATCTTCATGCTAAGCGTCAGGCTTTCAGTTTTATCCAGTCTCGCGATGTGGTTGCTAAACTCTTTGATGAGATTGCAGGTCAATATACTGATCGTAATGGTGGATACACCAGAATTATTCAGACAGGTCAAAGACGGGGCGATGCCGCACCAATGGCAATCCTTGAGCTTGTTAATTATTCTGAGGATACAGAGGAAGCTAGCGAAGAATAAAAAATTGCTTACCCTCGGCCAGATATATAGCTGATATGATTTATTTCATATCAGCTTTTTTTTTATATTTTTTTCAGGATAATCCTATGAAAAGTGGCAAGAATTTACCAGAAAGTATGAAACCAATCGGCAAAGATAAATTCAATTTTCATTGTCACAAAGAAGTGGATTGTTACATGGTCTGTTGTCGTGATGTGGACATGTTTCTTTATCCTTTCGATGTCCTGCGTTTAAAAAATGCATTGGGAGTAAGCTCCCAAGAGTTTATGGAGAAATATACCAGAGTACTCAAGGGTGGTGTTCATCCATATTTTCCTTCAGTTATGCTACGACTCACAGAAGGGGAATTAAAGGCCTGTCCATTTTTAATCGATGAAGGCTGCGCAGTATATGACGATAGACCTTCAGCCTGTAGAACCTATCCTCTTGAACGAGGAGTAGATAGATCACCCCAAAAGGGGTTGGTTTCTGACTTTTACTTAATGACAGATCATGATTACTGTCATGGTCATTCTGAAAAAAAATCCTTTACCGTTAAAAAATGGATTCGAGATCAGCGTCTTGATGAATTTAATATGATGAATGATCTATGGGCCGAAGTAGATACTGTTTTTGCCTCAAATCCTTGGTCAGGTGAAGGAAGTGGTGGTCCCAAACAACAGGTTGCTTTTACCGTATGCTATGATATTGACAATTTTCGCATTATGGTTGCAAAACATGATCTGCTTGAACGGTTTTCAGTTTCTCGTGATCAGAAACGTAGAATAAAAGAGTCAGATATTGAACTTCTCAAATTTGGTTTTGAATGGATCAAGAACTTTGTTGGTGCGCCGTCCTCCCTACTTAAAAGATAGTAATCCAGTACTCAATTTTTCTTTTGTAAAATTCTTTACGGTGAGATAGCGCAAAAACTTGCGTGACTTAGCGTGGTATGGTAATAAAAAGTGTTTAAGATTTAACTTTGTAGTCGTTTTTTTCGCATTTGGCGGAGAGAACATAATTCACACATCCCCCATATTCCGGTGTTATTGATTTTCTTATGTAAAATCAGTGATGAGGTGGGATGGACGATTAACCGGATAGGAGAATACAATGGCAAAAGTTACCGTTAAAGAAATGCTGCAAGCAGGTTTGCATTTTGGTCATCAAACCCGTCGCTGGAATCCAAAGATGAAACCATACATCTATGGTCCCAGAAATGGCATTTATATTATTAACTTGGACAAAAGTAAAAAACTTTTTGATGCAGCATATAGCTTTATTATTGATGAAGTTGCCAAAGGCGGAAATCTTCTTTTTGTCGGTACCAAGCGTCAGGCTCGCAATATAGTAAAAGAGGAAGCAGTACGATGTGGAATGCCGTACGTTGATCA
>Ga0307988_1000065_pt1 | contig 87364 bp, 72 predicted proteins | sample EllFjometagen183_FD_203166 | JGI IMG/M metagenome (GOLD analysis project Ga0307988, IMG submission 203166) | Marine microbial communities from Ellis Fjord, Antarctic Ocean - #183 | ecosystem: Environmental > Aquatic > Marine > Unclassified | place: Southern Ocean | collected 2014-10-08 | reverse complement strand
GGAAATCATATATGTAGAAAGGCATGAAATTATTCGGGAAAAATTTCAACGACTCCATTATCCAACGGATTCAAAGCGCCCTGGGCCATGACCCTTCCATATTTAAATCAAGGGCTCGCTGAAAAATAATTCTACATTTTGAACGAACCCTAAGAACGACGGCAAAAAGCCCCCGCGCCTTATGCCAGCCGTTGGCCAATAAAAACCACTTGACAATATGACCCTTAAAATGTACATTTGGATGTACATTTGGATGTACATTTTAAGGAGACAAGATATGAAAACGATCACATTCACAGATTTTAGAAAAAAAGCATCTGGTTTTATAACTGAAGTTGAACATGGTGAAACTATTATCCTTTTAAGGCGAGGAAAACCCATTGCTGAAATAATCCCATTTTCCGATCAATCACGACACACTCCATCATGGAAGCGCCAAAACATCCGATTGCAAATTCAAGGAAGCGATCTTTCGTCAGCCATCCTGGAAGAACGTGAATTCGAAATATGAAACTATTAACAGATTCATCCGCTCTTGCCAAAAGATATGTGCTTGAAGAGGGCAGTGACAAAGTGGATCAATTTTTACAGAATGCGTCTCAATTGGGTTTGTGTGCTATTTTGGTTCCAGAAATAATATCCGGCCTAAATCGACGACGGCGAGAACAAATTTTATCTTCTGATGATTATCGGACTGTTAAAAGGCAATTGATGGAAGATGTCCATGACGCGGTTATTCTTCAAATAACCCCTGCGGTCATTTCTCATTCAGTAAAACTTATAGAAACCAACGTATTGAGGGCTATGGATGCATTGCATGTGGCATGCGCATTAGAATGGCAAGCGGAACTTTTTGTCACCGCTGATAAAAGGCAATATAAAGCGGCTAAAAATGCGGGACTCCTCACAGAATTTATCGGCCAACCATTTATTCCAGCGGGAATGATTGACATCGCAAGGCCAACGACAAATTAAAATCGAAAGAAAGGGCCAATCAAAAGCGAATCAGAGAGCTTGAAAAAGAACTGAACCGCAAAGAAAAAGCCCTCGCTGAAACAGCGATCCTGCTGGTTTCGTGAAAAGTTGGAGGCGCTCAGGACGGACCGCGAGGTTGAATGATCAGCATATCTGTCAATACATGTTAGAGGCGAACCCTTGCCCTGTTTTTATCTGACGCGCGCGCGATGCCCCCATCAACCCAACCCCATCAAAACCCAAACATCAGGTACGCGGAATACCCGGCCTCATCGGCTCCCCCCAAATCTTCATAACGAAACTTCAGGCGGCTCCCCATCCACACAGGGGTGACATAGGAGAGGGTCATCCATTTATTTTCGTCCACCAAATTGTCATACTGGGAGTGGTCGAGCTTGTACCGTCGCTGGGCAAAAAAACCTCCAAAGCGCGTTTGTACGGACAACTCCTCTTTGACTTCGGCCCACATGTTGAAAAAATCCGCGTAATAACCCGATCCGGAAATGGTGGCAAAATCTGATTTCCAGGAGAAAGAGGCCTGATAATAGGTGATGTCATTGAGTATTTCAAAGCTTCCGTTGTCCTTGTTCCCGCCGGGCGTCAGCCCTTTTCCGGCCTCCAGCCTGCAGGTGGCCGAATCGCCTTGATACATGTAACCCAACCCGTAGTGCGTCTCATATTCCGCGTCGGAGAATCCCATGGCATTCTGTTTTCCTTTGGAATACCCGGAGGCGTACACCTCATTGGTGAGGGTGAAAAAGATGGAGGCGTCAGAATCTTTAAACCGGTAAGGGTACGAATAATTATGGTATATGGACCCTTTGAAACTGGTGTAGCTCCGTTTTTCGGTGGGGTTGTCGGCGAATTTGTTCCAGAGAAGCGAGTGGGCGTAATCCACGCCCACCCGATTCCGTTGGGTGGGGGAAAATGTCACTCCGGCCAGAAAATTGATGGTTTCGCTGATGGAATTGGCTGAATCGTCATAATTTTTGTGGGATATTCCCAGACGCAACCCATTCCAGGTCAGTTTTATTTCATGATTCAGCGGGTCCGCTCTGACAAGGAGTTCTTTTTTATGTCCGGGGGGCGACAGGCCCAGGCCCAGATGACGCTCGGTCATGCTTCGGTATCCGGTGGTCTCCTCATACAGGGTGTCGTAGGCCTTTGTTCGGATGTATCCCTCCATGACGGAGTCCGAATTAAATATTCGGGTCAGAGAAATTCCATTCATTCTCTCGTACACCTGAATGGCCCGATCCAGCTTGGATTCTCCGGTGTCGTGAATATTTTGCCAGTCCAGAATATAGTGCCGGCCGTTGACCCAGGCCACGGTGACATTATGGGGAACGCTGGCCGACACAGAGACCGATTGCGCCGGAATGTTGAACTTTTCCTCCAGCAGCCATTTTGTGAATGTGCTGGCCTGGGAGCATACCACACCGCTTCCCTGAAGGCCAAACTGGGAGCCGGGGTAGCTCGCGATGAGGTTGATGACATCGTCCGGGGCTTTTGTTTCTCTGGGGACTTTGAAGGAGGCCACGTCGTAATCGTAGCGTCTTCCCAGCTCTTTATAGACATATCGGGCAAAATCAAGCTTTTCCATGTCGGACTTGCCATTGATTTCAGAGACCTTCAAATCAAAGGAGGCGGAGTCGGAAAATTGATAGGCGGAGTCGGCGTTCAGAGAAGGAATATAATAACGGGCGGCGGCGCTGTCATATTCCACGGTTTCCTGATACCCGATTTCAAAAACATAGTTGAAACCATTTTTATTTTTTTCTTCATCCGCAGTCGCGAAGCCTGGGAAAAGGCAGATCAGAAACAGAGTGATTGCAAATGTTTTTTTCATCAATATCATCTCCAGATCAATCAATGTCTATCGTCGCGGTTGGCACGCCGCTGATAAACGGTTGTTTTTTTTGTTTTCCCGCCGAGGGGATCAATGGGAGGGGAGGGGGAGGCGCCGGCAAAGAAATGTCGCTTCGTTGGCCCGACCTCCCCGCAAGGGAGGGGGGCGATTTTTTTGCCCGCGCTTATTTTTTTGTGAACGCTTGGGGGTTCGAAAGAAAAACGAGCGCTTTTTTCTTCCGAACCCAGGCGGTTATTTTAATTTACCAAAACCAAGCGGTTATCTCAATTTACCAAAACCAGAGGTTATCTCAATTTACCAAAACCAGAGGTTATCTTAATTTACCAAAACCAGAGGTTATCTCAATTTACCAAAACCAGAGGTTATCTCAATTTGCCAAAAATAGCGCCCGCGATGGTGTTTTTCTGGATTTCCTTGGTGCCTTCGTAAATTTCCGTGATTTTCGCGTCTCTGTAAAAGCGCTCGACCTCATATTCGGTCATGTAGCCATAGCCGCCCAAAAGCTGTATCGCTTCGTCCGCGATTTCCACGGCGGATCGCGCCGCATACATTTTGGCCATGGAGGTCAGTTTCGCGTCGATTTTGCCCTGATCGAAATTCCATGCGGCCTTATAGGTCAAAAGCCGGGCCAGTTCAAGCTTTGTGGCCATGTCGGCGATTTTGTGTCTGTTGATCTGAAACTGGCCGATTTTTTTGCCGAACTGCTCCCGTTGCTTGATGTAATCCAGCGCCCGGTCATAGGCGCCCTGGGCGGTTCCCAGCGCCTGCGCCGCGATCTGTATTCTGCTTTCGTCGAAAAATTCCAGAACCTGGTAAAAGCCTCTTCCTTCTTTTCCGATGATATTGGAAAGGGGAACCCGGACATCTTTGAAGTTGACTTCGCCGGTGGCCATCATCCGTATGCCCATTTTATCCCCCACGCTCGCCACAGATATGCCGTCGCGCTCCGCTTCCACCAGGATCATGCTCAGTCCCCTGTGGGAGGGCGAGGCATCGGGATCGGTCTGACACAACACAACATAAAAGCCCGCCATTCCAGCGTTTGTGATAAACGTTTTGGTTCCGTTGATCACCCACTCATCCCCTTCTTTAACGGCGGTTGTGTTCATGAAGGTGATGTCTGATCCGTGGTCCGGTTCAGTGAAGGCTCCGGCGGAAAGCATTTTTCCCTCGGCGATCTGGGGAAGGTAGGTCTCTTTCTGCTCATCGCTACCAAAATGCGCCACGCACTCTGAAGCGAAGGCCGCCAGGCAGACCGCGCTTCCAATGGTGGAGTCCGCGCGGCAAAATTCTTCAATGACCAGTATGTCTTCCATGGAGCCAAGCCCCTGGCCCGAATATTTTTCAGGAAAATGTATTCCTATAAAACCGAGTTGCCCGGCTTTTTTCCATATTTTTTTGGGGAATTCATGCTTTTTTTCAAGTTCCAGGGCCAGCTCTTTGTCAAACTCGCCCTTGGCAAAATCCTGCGCCGCTTTGCGAATTTCTTCTTGCGATTTGGTGAGTGCAAAATCCATTTTTTTTAATACCTCCTGATCGTTTGCATTTTTTTTTATGATGGCTTTTTAATAAAAGCTAAGTCTACCACACATTGATCTGTTTTGCAAAAGATCTATTCGGGAATATGGATGATTTTCCGATTTTTTTTAAGGATTTTCCGTGAAAAACCGGTCTTGGATCGATTTTTATTTTTTGAAATCATCCCGTTTATCGTCGCTGAGGGCATCCGTTTTAAACGCATCCGGTCTGTCTGGGCCGCATGAAACGCCGCACGAGGCGCCGCAGGGGCGGGAGTCCGGGCATTTTTTTTTGATGAAAATTCGTCTGACGCAATAGATGAGCGCGCCGACCACGATGAGAATTACAATGATATTGTCCATTTTTTTTCATCCTTTTTTAATATAAAAACAACGACCCGATTTGAAAGGCCAGCACAGCCAGGATAAAGGCGATGACCGTGTTGAACGCCATTGAAAACAGACCCCATTTCCATGAGCCGCTTTCCCGTGAAATGCATGTCACGGTCACAAAACATGGGGCGTAGAAAATAGTGAAAAAGATCAGGCTCAAGGCTACGGCCGGATTCCAGGATGGCGAGCGGGCCAGCTTTTTGGAAAGAGAGATGGTCTGCTCAGGATTAATTTCTCCCAGGGAATACGCGGCGCCCAGGGTGGAGACAATCACCTCCTTGGCCGCAAACCCCCCGATCAGCGCGATGTTGGTTCGCCAGTCAAAACCGGCCAGTCGAGTGACGCCTTCCAACGCCGAGCCGACGCGGCCAGCGATGGAATATCGAAGTCTGGCTTCGGCCTCCTGAAACGTCAGAGACGTAAGCCTTTGCTTGATATCCCGCGCCTTGGGGGAGAGGGGCCGACCCGCATCCGCCCGTTGAATCTCCTCCATAAGACCGGATGAGGCCGATGAAACAACCGCGGCCCGTTGCCGCGCAAATTCAGCCCGCGTTGATTCCGGCGGACCCGGAAATGTCATCAGGGCCCAAAGCAGAATCGAGATTCCAAGAATAATGGTTCCCGCTTTTTTGATATACTGCCATGTCCGTTCCCATGTGTGAATAAAAAGTCCCTTGAAGGTGGGCCATCGATACGGGGGGAGTTCCATGATAAACGGGGTGGAATGACCCTTTATGATCGTGCTTCGCAACAGTTTGGCCGACAAAAGGGCGCCGAGCCATGAAACGATGGTGATCATAAACATGATCAACGCCTCATGTCTGGAAAAAAAGGCGGCGATCAGAAGGGCAAACACCGGCAATTTGGCTCCGCAACTCATAAACGGAACGGTGAGCAACGTGGCCAGACGCTCCTGTTTTGACTTCAGGGTCCGGGCGGCCATGACGCCGGGGACGGCGCACCCTCCGGCGATTCCTCCAGACGTGATGAACGCCATGACAGAGCCGCCATGCAGACCAAAATATCTAAATATTCTGTCCAGCATGAAAGAGACCCTCGCCAGGTAACCGGAATCTTCCAGCGCCGAAATTCCCAGAAACATAAAGGCGATCAGGGGCGTGAATCCCAACACCCCTCCCACCCCGTTGATGACTCCGGAAACCACCAAAGACCGTAAATTTCCGGGAGGCAGGTGGGTCTGGGCGACATGGGCCAGCCCACTGAAAAAAGATTCGAACCATGCCACGGGAATTTCACTGTAATTGAATGTGAAATGATACAGCCCCATAATAACGGCCGCCATAATCAAGGGGCCCATAAAGCGGTTGACGACGATCTTGTCGATTTTGTCCGACGTCTGGAGCCGGTTTTGATCTTTGGAGCGTTTAAGGACTCCCCTCTTTAAAATGGCGTTGATATATCCGTATCGATGGTCGGCGATCATCACTTCGGGATAGGTGTTCAGCGTCTTTTTCAGATGGGCCGACACGTCTTTAACGATTTGTTCCATTTGGTTTGAGAGTCTCGGATCTACCTTTCTCCCCATTTTTAAAATATCTTCATCCTGTTCGAGGTATTTCAGCGCCACCCATCGGGCCGGGCGCGCGTCGGTCAAAAAAGAGCCCTGTTGAATCGCTTCTTCCATTTTGTCCAGGGCGTTGTCGATGTCGTTTCCGTAGGATATCCGGGGCAGGGCGGGCATCGGTTTCTTGATCCGCTCAACAACCGCGTCGATCAATTCGTTTTTGCCTCCGCCTGTCCGGGCCACCGTTGGAACGACGGGAACGCCCAAAAGCTCCGAGAGTTTGTCGGCGTCGATATGCATTCCGCAGGACCTGGCCATGTCCATCATGTTCAGGGCGATGGTCACCGGAGCGCCCATCTCCATCAACTGAACCGAAAGATACAGGTTTCGCGCAAGATTAGACGCGTCCACGATATTGACCACCATATCCGGTTTCTCATCAATCAGATAATTTCTGGCCACCACCTCCTCCAGAGAATAGGCGGCGAGGGAATAGGTTCCGGGGAGATCCACCACATTAAAGGCGTTTCCATTTTTAACGAACTGGCCCTGCTTTTTCTCAACGGTGATTCCCGGATAGTTGCCCACATGCTGCCTGGCGCCGGTGAGCTCGTTGAAAAGGGTTGTTTTTCCCGCATTTGGATTTCCGGCCAAAACGATTGTGACGTTCATATTTTTGTCCCATTTTTTTTTAAAACGCGCCCCGGCTCGCATGAATCCCATTGCCTTTGCGACGGGTGGCATGCGTCAGGTTTGATCGACGGCCACTTCAATGTAATCGGCCTCGCTGTTTCTCAAGGCCAGGGTGAATCCCATCACCTTGACCGCCACCGGATCGTAGAGGGGAGCCCGGCCCTGTATTTTTATTTGGGCGCCGGGAATCACTCCCATATCCCGGATTCGTCTCCCCAGCTCTCCATTGGCGGTGATGGCGGAGATGGTTCCGGTCTGATTTCGTTTCATGTTTCGAATGTTGATGGTTTTCATTGAATTCGCCCCTTTGTTTTTGAATGATGACCCCCATGTTAACCTTTGCTTTAAAAGTTATATATGCCTAACTTTTGTTACTGTCAAGTATAAAGTTCTGTGCATCATTTTTTATATGCCTTGACTTAATATTTATGTGTATGGTAGCATTCGCCCGAATAAAAATTCGCGCGGGAGGCGATATGAAGGCAGAGATGGAACTTTCGGAAAGTCTGGAAGATTACCTGGAAACAATATTGGATCTTCAAAAAACGCGCCATGTGGCCAGATCAAAGGACATCGCCGAAAAAATGGGCGTTCAACGGGGATCTGTGACTGGGCGTTTGAAAAATTTGGCTGAAAAAGGATTGATCCATTATGAGGCGTATGGATTCATCACACTGACCGCCAAAGGGAAGAAGGCCGCTGAAGAGATCAGACGGCGGCACGTGGTCATCAAAGATTTTCTTTCCAGAATATTGCGGATTGACGATCAGCGGGCCGACGCCACCGCATGCCGCATGGAGCATGTCATTGACAATACGACTCTGGAGACCCTTGTAAAATTTGTTGGATTCATTGATCATTGCCCAAAAACGGGCGCCTCATGGACCCAGTCGTTCGTCGATTTTTGTTCCTCTGGAAAACCGGACAAAAAAAAATGCGAAAAATGTGTGGGGCGGATCACGCCCCCATGATGGGCGGGTCGGCATGGCGCGGGGTTTAAAAGAATGTTTCGGGTTGACATTTTTTTAAGCCGTTATTATTATTGGAGTGTTTCCAACAACGAATTGCGTTATTTACGCATGATTATAACCCATTTTATATTTAACCCATTTTGTGTTTACCTTAGGGGGGCGGTTAAAAATAAATTTACAATTTTCAGCGAGTCCTTAAGGGAAAGGAAAATTTTACCCCATGTCCAAGACCATTATAGAAGTGAATGACGATAATTTTGACAAAGAGATATTAAAATCCGACAAACCGGTTCTGCTTGATTTCTGGGCCCCCTGGTGCGGTCCATGCAAGGCCATTGGTCCGGTGATCGACGGTTTGGCCGCAGATTACGGAGACCGCGTCACGTTTGCCAAAATGAACGTGGACGACAACCCCGCGACGCCCTCCCAGTATGAAGTCCGAGCCATTCCGACCCTGATGATTTTCAAGGATGGAAAGGTGTCGGAGCAGGCCACCGGAATGATGCCAAAAACCAAAATTGAGGATTTAATCAAAAAGGCGCTTTAAAAAAATGGAGAAACCAGATTACGATATCGTTATCATCGGTGGGGGCCCCGCTGGACTGACGGCGGGTCTTTATGCGTCGAGGGCCCGATTGAAAACGCTTTTGCTGGAAAAAATGGCTCCCGGGGGTCAAGCCCTGGTCACCGACTGGATTGAAAACTATCCGGGTTTCCCTGAAGGCATTTCAGGGGTGGATCTGGTGGATAAAATGACCGAGCAGGCCCGGCGCTTTGACCTTGAGATCGAAACCGGAGACGTGGTTTCACTCGGTTTGGGTTCTGAGGCCGGTTCAGACCCCGGCTTAAAAACCATCGTTTTGCAAGACAAAACCATCTCCGCTTCGGCCATCATCATCGCTTCGGGTGCCTCCCCCACTCCTTTGGGGGCGCCTGGCGAAGAGCGGTTTTTCGGCAGGGGGCTTTCATTTTGCGCCACATGCGACGGCCCGTTTTACAAAGATAAAGTCGTGGTCGCCGTGGGCGGGGGGGACACCGCGGTTCAAGAGAGCCTGTTTTTGACCCGGTTCGCAAAGAAAGTCTATCTTGTTCACCGGAGGGATCAGCTCAGAGCCACGGGAATACTCCAGGAACGCATCCTGGCCAATCCCAAAATAGAGATTTTATGGGACTGTGTTGTCAGCGGCATAAACGGCCTTTCAAACATTGAAAACATCGCCGTTGAAAATGTCAAAACCGGCGCCCAAAAAACCATTGCGGCGGATGGCCTTTTTGTCTGGATCGGTATTATGCCGAGCACGTCGTTCTTAAACGGCGTGGCAAAGCTTGATTCGTCGAATTTTATACTGACCAATGAAAAGATGGAGACATCCATTCCCGGGGTTTTTGCGGCCGGGGATGTCAGGAGCAAATCGTTGCGTCAAATTTCAACAGCTGTGGGAGACGCCGCTGTGGCGGCATTCTCAGCGGAACATTATATAGAGAGTTTAAAATCATGAAACGAACAGTCATTGGTCTGATATGCGTGGCTTTTTTTGCCGGATGCGGCGGTTCTTTAAGCAATGTGAGGCAAGAAAAAACAGCCCGGCAACTCGCTGACGCAGGAATGGCGGAGTTTAAGAAGGAAAACTACAAAAAAGCGGCGACCGCGTTTGAGAATTTAAGAAACTGGTACCCGTTTAGCGAATTTGCGGAGCTGGCGGAATTGAAAATCGCCGACGCCTATTTCATGGAGGAAGCCTACCTGGAAGCCATCGCCGAATACGAATCGTTTAGAGAGCTTCATCCCAGAAACAGAGCGATTCCCCATGTGCTTTACCGGATTGGACTTTCATATTACAACCAGGTCAGAACCATCGACAGGGATCAAGACTCCACGCGGCGGGCCATTGAGGTTTTTCAAATGTTGAATCGCCAGTTTCCGCGTCACCGGTATCGGAATGTCAATCAATACATACGAAAATGCCGCTCCGATTTGGCGGAGAATATATTTTATGTCGGCCTTCAATATTTCAAGACGAAACATTACCAGGCGGCCATCAAACGCTTCCAGCAGATTCTTGACCAATACGCAGACAGCAAGGGGACGTTGGGAAAAGCGCGCCACTATTTAAATCTCAGCAAAAATATAGCGATGGAAATCCAAGGCGAAGCGGAGAAGAAAAAAAAGGAAAAGATCACGGATGGTCCAATTCATATGTAATGGGTCAAAAAAATCGATAACCAAGGCGTAGTGGTTTTTCGGGAGCGGGGCCATACATAACATGTAGTATGCGTAAACGATTGAAAAACCACTACAACGCAGTAGATCGGATTTTTTACGACGCCATCAAAGAATCATCAGATTCTTGACACGATCCGGGTCCAGGGCTTGCGCCATGATGGTTATTTTTTCATCGCCGGGGATGGAAACAAGAACCGGATGCTCGCCCTGGCGCGGGGCTTTGCTATAACCGAGGCAGATGGACGCCGCCAGATGAATATCCTTCATGGCTCCTTGGTCGGTTATTAAAGCCGTGGGGTCGGTTATTAAAGCCGTGGGGCCGGTCATTAAAACCGTGGGGCCGGGGAACCGGTCTGTCTTGAGAAGAACATTTGCCGCCGGATCCCGGAGTTCCGCGATCCGACTGTTTTCATCTTTGGAACGACCCACAATCACTTTCAGATCGGCGTTGATTCGAAAATGTCTGCCATATTTCATCAAATGCAATTCATTTTCGGTGTGCTGATCCTGGTTTGCAAACAGATCTTTGAGCCGCGCCGAATAGCCTTTGTCGGTGAGGAGGCATCCCCCGGCCGGGGCCGGATAGTCGGCCACCCCGTATTTTTTGGCGATCTCGATTTGCGGTTTGCGAGATCTTCCGGTGATGCCGAGCAACGATTCCCGGTTGACCAGCCCCTTTTTTTCCGGGATGGTTTCAGGAAGTCTGACGGCGCTTAAGGGGCGAAGAATATGGCCGTCAAAACCGGAATGTTTTTCCACATATCTTAAGGACGGCCGCGTCTGAGACATGGGGCGCTGTCCCAGAACTTCGCCGCTGAAAAGAAAATCAAAGCCTTTTTCTTTCATGACGGCGCCCGCCAGTTTGAACATGAGGGCATGGCAGTCCATGCAGGGATTCATATGTTTTCCGTATCCGCATGGGGGATTTTTAAGCATCTCAAGGTATGGAGCGGTTATATTTTGAACCATGACCGGAATCGAGTGAAGCCGGGCGGCTTTTTTCGCTTTTTCCGATGAAAAAAAAGGAGTTTCAAATGTTATCCATTCCACCTCTATTCCCACATCGCGCAAAACCAGGGCCGCAAGAATGCTGTCGAGACCTCCTGAAGAAAGACCCAGCGCCCGCGCTTTTTTTTGATCCGCGCCCATTGACTCACTTATCTGTTCGCTCATCTGTTTTTGTCCGCCCATCCGTTGGTTCAAAGGCCGTTTCATGGCCTCGTTAAAATCGTTAAAATCCCGCTCAGCGATGATATGTCGGATATTAGAATCTAACTATCCGAATGTCAAGACTCAACTCAACCACAACAATCCGTTTGAGCTTCTTGTGGCGACCATCCTTTCCGCCCAATGCACCGACAGACAGGTCAACCAAGTCACCGGAAAACTGTTTGAACGGTTTAAGACCCCGGCTGATTTTGCCGCGGCCCCGGTGAAAGAGGTGGAAAAATTGGTTTATTCCACGGGTTTTTTCAGAAACAAGTCCAGGCATGTCATCCACTGCGCCCGTGAAATTCAATCCAGGCACAACGGTCGCGTGCCCGGTTCATTGGATGAGCTTGTGGCGCTTCCGGGGGTGGGCCGAAAAACCGCCAATGTCGTGCTCGGGGTTATTTTTGGAATTCCGGGCATCGTGGTGGACACCCATGTCGGCCGAATTTCACAGCGGCTGGATTTGACTGAAAACAAGGACCCTGTAAAGATCGAATTTGACCTGATGCGCGTGGTTGAAAAAAAAGACTGGAACGATTTTTCATTGCGGCTGATCTATTTTGGAAGGCAGTTTTGCAAGGCTGTGAAACCCGAATGTCCGACATGTCCCATGATGTCTTTTTGCCGCAACCGCGGGCTAAGGAAAAAATCTATTGAAAAAACAGGGTAAAAGGTGGTATCGTACTCTTTTTTTAAATTTTTATTATACGGTCATAAAAGTGGATAGAGAGAAAAATGCGGGAAGAAAATAAAACGCGTTTAAAAATGCTTCCAGGGGTGGATCATATTCTGGATCTCATTCGGGCGTCTGTTCCAATGGGAAATGTTCCAAAGACCGTGACAGTGAAAAGCATCCGGCGGACCATTGAAACGTTGAGGTCTGAAATCATTGAAAATAAGATAGATATCCTGGAAGATGATTTAAAAGAATCCAACATTATTGAGCGGGTCATCAAGGATATTGAGGCGGAAATGACCCCCAATCTGCTTCGCGTGATCAACGGGACCGGGGTGGTGATCCACACCAACCTCGGCCGATCCATCCTCCCGAAGGAGGCGTTGGAGAATATCGCGGAGATATCCGGGAACTATTCAAACCTGGAATTTGATCTTTCCTCAGGCGGACGCGGCTTGCGATACTCATGCGTGGAAGAGCTGTTATGCGACATGACGGGAGCGGAATCGGCCATGGTCGTCAACAACAACGCGGCGGCCGTGTTGCTCTGTCTGGAAACCCTGGCCAAGGGACGCCAGGTCGTGGTCTCCAGGGGAGAACTGGTGGAAATCGGGGGTTCATTCAGAATTCCCGATGTGATGGCCAAAAGCGGCGGAATATTAAAAGAGGTTGGGACCACAAACCGGACCCATGCCAGGGACTATGAAGAGGCGTTAAACGAGGATGTGGCGTTGCTTTTAAAAGTTCACACCAGCAATTACCGCGTGCTTGGCTTTACCTCCGAGGTTTCATTGAAGGAATTGGCGGCCATAGGCGAGGCCGCTCATATTGCCGTCATGGAAGATCTTGGCAGCGGCGCCCTCATTGATTTTTCCGAGTATGGTCTGCCGAAAGAACCCACGGTTCAAGAATCGATAGCGGCCGGAGTCGATCTGGTGACATTCAGCGGAGACAAGCTGATTGGGGGGCCCCAGGCCGGGATTATTGTGGGGAAAAAAAAGATTCTCGACAAAATAAAAAAAAATCCCCTGACCCGGGCATTGCGCATAGACAAATTGACCCTTGGGGCGTTGGAATCGACCCTGCGTCTTTACAGAGACCCCAAAAATGCCGCCCGCGCGATTCCCACCCTGGATATGCTGACCCTTTCCATGGACCGGATTGAGAAGAAGGCGTCGGGCATGTTAACGGTTTTTCAAGAGATCGATGACCCACGACTTGAGCTGGTTGTCTTAGATGGATTTTCAAGGCCGGGCGGGGGCTCTCTTCCGTTGTTGACGCTTCCGTCCAAATGCGTCGGAATAAAGATTTCAGGCGTCTCCCCAAACCAGATTGAAAAACAGATGCGCTCATTTGCCACTCCTGTGATCGGCAGGATCGAAAATGAGATGTTTATCCTTGATGTAAGAACCATTCGCGATGACGAGCCGATTTTTATAAAAAAAGCGTTGTCCGATATTCTGAACAGGCAGTGAGAATGGCAAAAAAAAGATCATTAAATCCCTTGAGCACGGTGAAAAATTATTTGGTTCCCGACACTGGCTTCACCATGGGCGCCAGCGCCCCCACAAAAAATCTTTCAGAAATCAATGATCGGTTTTTGGGTTCATTTCCAAGCATGCGCTCTGGAAAATCATTTATCGGCCTTTCCATGGCCGCCATGAAATCGGTCCCGAAATTCGGAGTCATCACGGCGTGGGTGGCATGCCCTGAGGATCAATGCGACCCGGCGAATGACAGCGACCAGGACCAGATCGAAAAACTGTTTCAGGCCGCGACCATCATCGACCCCCTTGTGAGAAATAAAAAAGGAATGTGGGGGGCGCTGGATACGCGCACACTCGGATGTTTTTTTCCGGGCAAAGATCAAAAAGTCTGCGAAGCCATCGCCGCCCAAATGAGGTACGATCTTTCAGGGATCGGAAAAGAAAGCGTTTTAATGGGGATCGCCGACTATCCGGCCAACGGGTTTTTAAAGGGACAGGTTCTTGACAATGCCAAAAAAGCCCTCATGGAAGCCAGAATGACAGGCCCTGGGAGCATCATCTCTTTTAACCCGGTGAGTCTGAACATCAGCGGGGATGAATTGTATGAAAAAGGAGAGATCGACTGGGCCGTGCAAGAGTTCAAGATGGCCCTGATCATGGACCCCGTCAATCTGAATGTGATCAACAGCCTGGGGGTCTGCTATGGCGTTTTGGGATTGTATAAAGAAGCGCTGGATGAATTCAAAAAAGCGATTAAAATAGACCCCGCACAGATTATGGCCATTTACAACGCCGGGTTTGTCTGCGCCCGCATGAAAGATCATCTGACGGCGCTTGACTATTTTAGGAAGGCCGAGAGCATTGGCCAAAATGTGTTTGAAGTCTCCTTTCAGATGGGGAAATTGCATCTGGAGATGGGGAACCCTGAAAAGGGGCGGGATTGTTTTGAAAAAGCGGCCAAAGAGCGGCCGGAGCATGTGGCCACGTCCTTTTGTCTGGGAGAGTGTTACGCCGCCACAGGAATGCCGGATGAGGCCGCGCTCTGTTATAAAAAAGCGGTGAAAACAAATCCGGGCGACGCGCGTTCCCTTTCGGCGTTGGGGCATCTGTATGAAACGTATGGGAAAAATCTGGACATCGCCGAGATGTTTTGCAAGGAAAGCGTTAAAATCTCTCCGGAAAACGGCCTTTTCAGACATCGGCTGGGGCGGATCTATTTCCATCAGAAACGCTTTGAAAACGCTCTGGCTGAATTCAAAAAAGCCGGGGAACTGGGGCACGACTCCATCAAAGAGATTGAAAAAATCAAAGGCGGCGGAAAGTAGCCCCGTGTTAAGTAAAAAATAAAAAAGAGAATGCCATATTATGAAGGCTCTGTTTAAACATATTGGACCGGTGAAGGACGCCGAGTTGACGCTTTCGGATTTGACCATTATCGCCGGTTCAAACAACACCGGGAAAACTTACCTGGCTTATACTCTGTACGGTTCTTTGAAAATGTTGCGGGAATTTTCCGTTATGCGGAAGAGAGTCAAACACTTGCCATTTGATCTTGACGAGGCCGCAAACAGGATGATCCATTCCGGGAAAGCCGAATTTCATATCGAAAAATTTGAAAAAGAGGCTCGCCAATCGCTTGAGTCGTTTTACTCTCTGTCAAACGAGGCGATATCTGATATTTTCGGCGCGCCTGCGGATAATTTTAAGGGGAGCGAATTTTTATTGGCAATAGATGACGTCCCAAAATTTTCCGGACGACGCGAAAGTTCTGTGGATATTGACATGGGAGACGGAGAGACATTTCAGCTGTCGGCCTCTTTTGAAGGCGAAACCCTTTCTTTCAGGCTTTTAGATTCTGAATGGCCGTTGCCGAGTCAGATTAAATGGCCGGCTCGCATCAATGCCATAAAGGATATGTTGCTTTCCGTTTATATCAAACTTTTTGCGCAAAAGTTGCCCGCGCCGTTTATTCTTTCCGCCGAACGACTCGGGATTTCTCTTTTTTACAAAGAACTTGATTTCACAAAGAATCGTCTGATGGAAACGTTTCAGAAATTAAAGGAGCGGGGCTCCAAAGACACCGACTCCTTTTTTATGCTGATGGAAAATGCCAGCTCATCGTATGCCCAGCCTGTGAAAGACAATATCAATTACACACGGTCCTTGGAATTTGTTCAGAAAAAAAACTCCGCCACCGGAGATGAAAAATTGTTCGGCACGATTAAAGATATGATGGAGGGTTATTTTAAATACGAAGAAGGCGGCATTCGATTCGTTTCATCGGCCGCCAAAAAAGGGAAATTCAATATCCCCCTTCATCTGGCCTCATCGTCGGCAAGGGGCCTTTCCGATCTTTATTTTTTTTTAAAGCATGTGGCGCAAAAAGATCATTTGTTGATTATCGACGAGCCGGAAAGCCATCTCAGCGCGTCCAACCAGATTGAGATGGCCCGTCTGCTGGCCCGGTGCGTCAACTGTGGCCTGAAGGTTCTCATCACCACCCACAGCGATTACATCATCAAGGAATTCAACAATCTGATCATGCTGAGCCGGAATTTTTCCGGGAAAGAGGCGTTTCTAAAAAAGCATTCCAAATGTTATGGAAACGATGATTATTTAAAACCGGAAGCGGTGGCCGCCTACATCTGTGAAAAGGGGTCTTTGACCGCGTGTGAAGTGGATGGGCTGGGTCTGAATATGCCCCATTTTGATGACGCCATCGACCAGATTAACGCTATTTCCAACACGCTTGCCCTGTTTGTGGAGCCGTGATGAAGTTGCGCGATTGCCTTGAGAAACTATTGATCAAAGACGGCCTGTCCGGCGTTGATGAAAATAAAATAACGCTGGAAGGCGGGCATAAAAAATCAGCGTACCCGGTGGAATTGATTGGGGTGGATGCGATTGGCGAGGATACCAATGAGGTCTCTGTGATCAACCTGGGGAAGGGTCCACACAGTAGTTTAATTTGCCCTAAAAGTGAATATAAGAAAATATGCGACTATTTAATTTTGATTCCGGGGGAGAAGAATAGAGTTGAGGCTCTTTTTCTTGAATTGAAAGCCACTTGGAAGGGAAAGGGGAAAGATCAATTGTATGCGTCCATACCATTTTTGGACTATATCCAATCCATGATCCGTCATCATTTTGACAAAAATTACATATTCACCCATACCTTTTTTCTTATTGCAAATAAAGATGCGGAGCGTCTTGCCAAGGGGCGCGTCCGGCCTAAGCCAGAGCGGATGACGTCATTTGAAATTAAGAACAATAAAAAAATGGATGTCAAACTTATATTCAGCGATGTCATCCCGTTCAAACAGTTTGGAACAATAAATAAACAACGATAAAATGATTTAAAAAAATCGAGGAGATAACCATACCATGCCCATATACGAATACAAATGCGACGACTGCGACGGCGGTTTTGAAAAACTGGTTTTTGGAAGCGAGACCCCGGATTGCCCGTCCTGCGGCGGCAAAAAAGTTAAAAAACTGATGTCTGCCTGCGGCTTTTTAAGCAAAGGGGCCGGGGGAGAGGTCACGGCGTCAACCGCCACCGCCGCCCCGTCATGCGGGGGTTGCTCCGCCACCAGTTGCGGCTCGTGCGGCCACTGATGGAATCTTTAATAAAGATAGGAACCCGGGGCAGCGCCTTGGCGCTTTGGCAGGCGAATTGGGTCAAATCGGCTATTTTAAACCGGTTTCCAGAGGTTTCAGTGGAATTGGAGATTATAAAGACCAAAGGGGACGCCTTTTTAAACGCCCCTCTGGCCGAAATAGGTGGAAAAGGCCTTTTTGTAAAGGAGATTGAACAGGCTCTTTTGGACAAACGGATTGATGTCGCCGTGCATAGCATGAAGGATATGCCCGGAGAGATTCCCGCCGGTTTGAAAATCGGGGCGGTTCCCAAACGGGCAAATCCGTATGACGCCCTGATATCCGCCAATCGCCTTGTTTTTTCAGAGTTGCCCAAATCGGCGGTCATCGGCACGGGGAGTCTGCGCCGCGCCTCTCAACTGCTTCATAAACGCCCGGATATTCGCATCGCGCCCTTGCGGGGGAACCTGAACACGCGCCTTGAAAAGCTTGAGACCGAAAAGATGGACGCCATTGTCCTGGCTGTGGCCGGGGTGACGCGGCTGGGCCTGGAAGACCGAATCACCGAGCGGCTGGACGAGGCCGTCATGCTTCCGGCGGCGGGCCAGGGGGCGCTCTGCGTGGAGATCCGGGAGGACGACCCGAAAATATCCTCCATGATTGAACCGTTGAATCACGACGAGACGCGCTGGGCCGTGACCGGGGAGCGGGCCTTTTTGAACCGTCTGGAAGGGGATTGCCATATCCCGGTGGCCGCGTTTGGAAGAATCAATGACCAGGGGCTGATCCTCACCGGTCTTGTGGCGGATATTTCCGGCCAACAGATCATCAAAAAAAGCATGTCCAGCGCCCCGGATTCGGCGCATGAGACCGGGGTTTTACTGGCCGACGCCCTTCTTTCAGAGGGGGCGGACAGAATCTTGAACGTTTTTAAATCGTGAGGGCGCGTCTCATGATGGGGGCCTGGCCCGAGACACCCCTTCAAAAAAAAGTAAAAAGAATTATTTTATGCGCATAGTCAAAGAACATCATTATGGGGATGTGGAGTCTCTGGAGATCGGCTCCAACCCCATTGGCAAAGCGCTGATGACGGTTCGTCTCTATGTGGCGGGGAATGTCCTGATCGACACGGGGCACAGCGCGATGTCAAAGACGGCGCTGGCGTACCTTGAAGACAAAGATATCCACGCCGCGCTGTTGACCCACCACCATGAGGATCACAGCGGAAACGCCGCCGCCATAAAAAAAAAGTTTTCGATTCCTTTTTTTGGGCACCCCATCACCGCGATAAAGATGGCGGCGCCCCGCCGGATCATGCCCTATCAGACCCTGATCTGGGGGGCGGCCAAAAAACTGCATGTGGAGGGGATTGAAACGGAGATGACCTTTGGCTCTGCGACCTTTGTCCCCATCCATTGCCCCGGGCATTCCCCGGATATGACGGCATGGCTAAACAAGGAGACCGGCGCTCTTTTTTCAGGGGATCTTTTCATTGGAGAGCGGATCAAGTATTTCAGATCCGATGAGAAAATCGAGATTCAGATCGCCTCTCTTAAAAAAGTGTTATCCGTTGATTTTGACGCTCTTTTTTGCGGGCACCATCCGGTTTTGAAAAATGGGAAACAACGGATTTCGGCCAAACTGAATTTTCTTGAGGATTTTTTGGGGAGGGTCGCCTCCCTGCATGACAAAGGGATGGGCATTGACGCCATCATGAAAACCGGGTTATTCCCGGAACATCGGTTTATCCGAAACCTTTCCATGGGAAATGTGTCGCGAAGGCGGATGGTCCTGTCCTGTTTGCGGGCGCTGGATGCGACGCCATAAAATGCGCCCGATGAAACAGCCATGGTTTTTTTTAAATGCCAATGTAAACGACCAGCCGCAAGGGTTTTGATGAGCGCCATTTTAAATCGCATTATTTTAACAAGGATTTTGATGAGCGCCATTTTAAATTGCATTACTTTAACAAGGGTTTTGATGAATGCTATTTTAAATTACATTACTTTAAATAGCGCCATCCGGTTCATGACATTTCTGGCATGCGCTTTTTACTGTTTTCCGGGCGTGGTCCGCGCCGGGGATCATGCGTTTGGACCGACGCGTCAAAATCCCGCCCTGATCCGGGGAGCCGACATCTCTGACGGGAAACTGGGGTCATTCCTTCAGCTTCTCAGCGGGGACTGTTTTTTTCTGGCCAGTCTGGTGGCGTTGGCTGAGGACGTGGATGGCGAATCTCTCATTTTTTCAACGATTCATGAAACCAAAGCCGGCCATGAATGGAGGGTGACGTTTCCCAATCAGACAAACGCCCCGGTCGTCGTTGATCGTCGCGACATCGCGGAATACCGATTGCTCAATATCGGAGGGAACGGCCGTGTCCCCCCCGTGACCGGGGACATCGACGTTCAAATACTGGAAATCGCCGCGGACAAGATCTGGAAAATGACCCGTGTCAAACCTCAGGGTCTGTGGGATGACATTCCCATGAACGCCATGTTCATGTTTTCAGATTCCGCCCAGACGTTGATCTGGAACAGGTCGCGGACCTCTTCTTTGGCCGTTGGCGACATTGAAAAGCATCATCGGATTCCACCGGGAATTGTTCGTGACGTTCTCATTGGGTCATCTAAAGACGCGGAGCGGGAGTTGAAACATTTGATCCGGTTTGACGCCGATGGAATCACAATGGTTTTGATTGATTACAAACGATATCATGCGGTGGCCATTACGGATCTGAATTTTTACGATCGAACCTATGGGTACATCGATTCGGTGATGAATACCCTGAACAATCCCTTGTCTGGAAATCTGGATCATCTTCTCGAAGGGATGGCCAATGGGGAATATGCCATCAATTACCTGGAGATTGACGATCCGGTCGATTATGATTTTTCGAATTTTTAGATTTTTCAGCGGGCCTTGGAACGGATCAAGCGGATTAAAAAAAAACGAAAAGGGAATCAAACATATATGTCTGGTCATATGGAAACAGAAAATGGAAAAGGGAAAGTCTATCTCGTGGGAGCGGGTCCGGGGGATCCGGGCCTGATAACCGTCAAGGGAAGGGAATGCATCAACAAAGCCGATGTCATCGTCTATGATTATCTGGCCAGCCCGACGTTGCTGAAATACGCCCCCCAAAATGCCGAGATGATATATGTCGGAAAAAAAGGGGGGGATCACACCCTGTCCCAGGACGGGATCAACCGGCTTTTGGTGGAAAAAGCCAGCGGCGGGGCCGTGGTGACGCGGCTCAAGGGAGGGGACCCGTTTATCTTTGGCCGGGGGGGCGAGGAGGTGGAGGTTCTTGTGGAGCATGGGATTGGGTTTGAAATTGTTCCCGGCGTGACCTCCGCCATAGCGGCTCCGGCATATGCCGGGATTCCCCTGACTCACCGGCGGTTCGCATCCACGGTCTCCTTTGTCACCGGTCATGAAGACCCATTGAAAAGCGGCTCCTCCATCGACTGGAAAAATCTGGGCGAAGGGTCTGGAACCATTGTTTTTTTAATGGGAATGAAAAATTTGGGCGATATCGCGCGGCTTCTGATGGAAAATGGGCGAAACCCAAAAACCCCGACGGCCATTGTTCGATGGGGAACCACCACCAGACAGAGGGTCGTTTCAGGAACCCTGAAGACTATTTTTGACCGGGCCAAAGAGGCGGGGATAACGTCGCCGGCCATCATTGTGGTGGGGGATGTGGTCGGTTTGCGGGACGCCATGCAATGGTTTGAAAAAAGGCCCCTTTCGGGAATGAGCGTCGTGGTCACCCGGGCCAGGGCTCAGGCGGGAAAACTGTCCGGGATTCTCGAGGAGGCGGGCGCCCGATGCCTGGAATGCCCGGTGATCAAGATCGCCCCTCCCGATGATCCGCTTGCTCTTGAGCGGCTGGTTGAGGGTCTGTCATCCTATGACTGGCTGGTTTTCACCAGCGTCAATGGTGTGAGCTGTTTTTTTAAAACGCTTTTTGAAAAAAAGATGGACGCGCGTTGCTTAAGTTCTCTGAAAACGGCGGTCATCGGTCCGGCCACGGAAAAACGCCTTTTGGAATTTGGCATTAAAAGCGATGTGGTCCCTGAAACCTATCGGGCCGAATCCATTATTTCCGCCTTTCAGGGGATGGATGTCGCGGGCAAACGCATCGCGTTGCCCCGAGCCAAAGACGCCCGGCCGATTCTTCCGGTGGAGTTGAGAAAGATGGGGGCCACGGTGGACGAGGTCATTTCATACCAGGCCAAACCGGTGTCAGACTCCGGGGGGCCTCTTTTGAAAAATCTCGAGGAAAAAAAGGTGGATATGGTCACATTCACCAGCTCATCCACCGTGAAGAATTTTGCGGCGTTGCTTCCTTCCGGCCGACAAAATGAACTGATGGAATCCGTGGCCGTGGCAAGCATCGGCCCCATCACCACTGAAACCGCTGAAGGTCTGGGCTTTCATGTGGATGTCACCGCCAAAGACTACACCATGGACGGTCTGGTCCAGGCCATTTTGGAATGGAAAAAAGGGCGATGAAAAAATGCTGACTGAACGCTTGACGGATGGTTGCCATCGACGCATCAATTACCTTCGCATATCCATCACCGACCGCTGCAATCTTCGGTGCGTGTACTGTATGCCCGGCGCGTTCGCCAAAATGCCCCATAATGAAATTTTGACCTACGAAGAGATTCTTAAGATTGTTTCCGTCGGTCGAAATCTGGGAATTTCAAAGCTTCGGATCACCGGGGGAGAGCCTTTGGCCCGAAGGGGGTGGGCTGATTTTTTGAAAAACATCAGCCGGATGGATGGGATCCATGATGTGTCGCTGACCACAAACGGCGTTTTGCTGGAAAAGAATATTGAAAAAATAAGATCGGCGGGGATCAAACGGCTCAATGTCAGTCTGGACACATTGCGGCCCGAAAAATTCCAAAAGATCGCCGGGTTTGATCTGTTTCACCGGGTGTGGGGAGGAATCATGGCGGCCCATGAGGCAGGGGTATATCCGTTGAAGGTGAATGTGGTGGCGTTGAAAGGAATCAATGACGACGAATTGAATGATTTCGCCCAATTGACGTTCAAATACCCGTTTCACATACGGTTCATCGAATACATGCCCATGGGAAAGAATCCCTTGGACGACCCCTCCGGGCTTTTGACGTCAGACATTGAAAAAATCCTTGGCCGGACCGGAACCCTGGTTCCGCTGGAAAGAGAGGCCAACGACGGCCCGGCCAGACGATTCAAATTTCAGGGGGCCCTTGGGGAGATTGGATTCATCAGCCCCGTCAGCCGGCATTTTTGCGACACATGCAACCGCCTCAGGTTGACGGCGTCGGGCGGTTTAAGGCCCTGCCTGCTATCGGAAAAACAGACTGACTTGAAAGGCCCCATTCGCTCAGGCGCGTCGGACAAAGAGATTGAAGACCTGTTTATCCACACCGTCAATGAAAAACCCATGTCGCATCATTTAGGGCAACGAGAAAAAAATGGATCGGCGTTGTCTCAGATGTCTTCCATTGGGGGGTAGGGTCGCAAAATGAGTTTTTCTATGCGGCATAACGGATAATTTCCAACTCAGCGTCGTCCCTGACCATTTCCTAAATGGTTTCAACCCGGCTCGTCACCGGGTCGTCCATCAGATACTCGCCTTTTTTTTATATCACCTCTTCTTTGGCCAACCCGTCGATCTGGCCGTCGGAATAACCCAATTCTTTCAGTATGGCCCGTGAGTGTTCCCCAAACTTAGGGGGCGGGGTTCTCACCGATCCGGGGGTTTGACTCAGTTTCACGGGAACGCCGATGGTCTTTTCGGAAGTCCCGTCTTTTTTTGTCATCTCAACCACGGCCCCCCGCTCAATGAAGGACGGGTCGGACAAGACTTCCGAAAGGGTTTGGATTCCCCCCCAGCATATGTCCACGCCAGCCAAGTCCGACTCCCATTGGGCCAGGGTTTTTTCAGCGAATTTTTCCCGCATGAACTGGGTGATTTCAGTTCGCCGCCCTTCGTCAAACTGAAGGGCGCTGTATTCGGGAACCTCCAGATGAACGCAGAGCGCGTTCCAGAATCGGGGCTCTAAGCAACCCATGGATAAAAATCGGTGGTCCGCTGTTTCATAGGTGTTGTAACAGGCGAACCGATGGGACAATATTTCATCGGCGCGTTTGGGATTTTTGCCGGTGAGTTTTGAAAAAAAGAGGGCCGCCGGGAGAAGAGCCACCATGTTGTCGGTCATGGAGATGTCAATGAACTGTCCCTTTCCTGTTTTTTCCCGGGCGAAAAGCGCCAGCAAAATGCCGTTGACCGCCGCCATTCCCCCTCCGGCGATGTCTGCTATCTGAACCCCTGGAATGGATGGGGGCCGGTCGGCCTCCCCGTTGAGATCAAGCATTCCCGAATACCCCAGATAATTGACATCATGGCCCGGCCGGTCCCGTCGGGCGCCGGTCTGGCCGAATCCAGTGATGGAACAGTATATGACGCCCGGATTGATGGCGCTTACACTCTGATAATCAATCCCGAGACGTTTGGCCACCCCGGGTCGAAACCCTTCGATGACAATGTCTGATTGTCTGGCCAGCTGAAAAAAAATTTCTTTTCCCTTTTCGGATTTCAGGTTCAAAGACAGGTGTTCCTTGTTTCGGTTCACCGTGTCAAAAAAAAAGCCGTCGGCCAAAAAACGTCGGCCTTCCACCGAGATGACTCTGGCTCCGTGATCGGCCAGGATCATGGAGCAGAAAGGGCCGGGAAGAAGACGGGAGACATCCAGAACCCTGATGTTTGACAGCGCTCCTTTGTTTTCAATCATGCTCAACGTTTACCTCCCTTTATAAACCGGCGGTCTTTTTTCCATAAAAGCGACAAAGGACTCCATCAAATCTTCCGAGTACATGGCCGCCGCGTTTTTCTGGGCCACATACTCAAGGCCAGGATAGACTCCCCGGTCCCGGCCGTGGATCATCACCTGTTTGACGCCCTGGGTGGCCAGAGGCGCGCATGACGCTATTTCCAGCGCCAGTTCCCGCGCTGTTTTTATGAGATTCTCGTGATCCTCGCACAGATGCGTGATGAATCCGTTTTCCAGCGCCTCTTTTGCCGTGAAGTCCCTTCCGGTGAGGGCCAGTTCCCTGGCCATGCCATGTCCGATGATGTGAGGGAGCCGCTGGAGGGTTCCAAGATCCGCGACAATGGCGATCCGGGTCTCCCGAATGCTGAACAGGGCGTCTTTGGAGGCCACGCGCACGTCGCACGCGCAGAGCATGTCCACGCCGCCGCCGATGCAGTGACCGTGAACAGCGGCGATGACCGGCTTTCGGCATCGTTCAATCATGTTCATGCTTTCCTGTCCCTGAACAATTTTAAGTCTTAGGGTTTCGCGCCCCGCCGCCGAATCATCGCTCACCAGGGAGCCGGCCTCCGCAAGATCAAGGCCCGCTGTGAAATGGTTTCCTTCCCCCCGGATCACCACCGCCCGAATGTCGTCATCGGCGTCGAATGCCTTGAAATGATCCGTAAGCTCTCTGAAAAACGCTTCGTTCATGGCGTTTAATTTTTGGGGTCGGTCCAGAATCAGCCATGCGATATGCCCCTCTTTTTCAACCCGGAACGCTCTGTTCTCTTTGCCCATGATGATTTTTCCTTATGCTTAATTTGCGGCGAGTTTCACGGCGATCTCTTTGGCCTCTGATATAATGTTGTCGAACAGTTCGGCGACAGACGGAATGTCGTGGACCAGCCCGATGCCCTGTCCGCAGGCCACGATCCCGGCGTCCACTTCTCCGTCTTTGAACATTCTCTTTGCGTTTTTCCCGGAAACAACCTTGAAAATGGAGTCGAGATCCGATCCCTCTTTTTCAAGCTGCTCGCATTTTTTCGCGGCGCCATTGACCCATACCCGATGGGTGGCTTCCAAAGACCGCATGATCAGCATGGTGTCCAGTTCGTTGGAGTCGGCCAGGGCCTGTTTCAGGTTGTCATGGATGGGGCATTCCCGGGTGATCATCAGTCGCGTTCCAATGATCACCGCCTCGGCGCCCAGGGCCATGACAGCCAGAAATCCCCGGCCGTCGGACACCCCGCCGCCGCCGATGACCGGCAGGTTCACGGCGTCTTTGACCACCGGCGTCAAAACCATGGTTCCGATGTCGAGCTTGCCGGTGGCCCCTCCGTTTTCATAACCGACCACCGTGACGATATCCGCGCCCATCCCCTGCACCTTCAGCGCGTATTTGATGCCCACGCATTTGTGGATCCATGTCATGTTCGCCGCTTTGAAACGATCGCACAGCTCCGCGGGCGCGGAATGGCCGGATGTCTCCACGATTTTGACTTTTTTATCAATCATGACTTCCATGTATTCATTGTTGTCGATGGGGCGCAGGGACGGGAACAGATTCAGATTCACCGCAAACGGTTTGTCGGTCAATTCATTGATCCGGTCGATGGCCGCGGCAAAATCTTCCTTTTTCGTGTAAATGGCCGACGCCAGGATGCCCAGACCCCCGGCGTTTGATATGGCCGCCACAAAGTCGGCGTCGCTGATCCACATCATGGTTCCGCCGATGATCGGGTATTTAATTCCAAGTATTTCCGTGACTCTTGTTTTAAACATTGAATCTCCTCCTGATTTTTTTTTGGTCGGGCCTCGTAAAACCGGGCCCCTATTGGGGCTCGTTCAAAAATAACTTGACATTTTGAGGGCCAATTCATCCAGTCTGACTGCGTTATAAAAACTCGGCGGATCCAGATATGCCTGCGTTTTTATGCCTTGTCAGACAGGCGACTTAACCCCCAAAATTGTAAATTTATTATTGAGCGAACCCTTAATAAAATCCATGGGTCGTCCCAGGGGCTCGGCTACCATCCCATAAATTTTCCGACGATGGACTTCATGATCTCATTGGTTCCGGCGAAAATAGACATCACCCGAACATCCCGCCAAGCCCGGACGATTCGGCTGTCGTCCCGCATGCTCTCATTGCCCCACAGATCCAGGCAACGGTCGGCCACCCGATGGGCCATATCTGTGGTCCAGTATTTGGCCATGGATGTTTCGATGATGATGTCTTTTCCGGCCATGTGATCGTAAATGAGGGAATCGACAAAGGTTCGGCCCAGCTTGGCCTCGGTGGTCATTTCCACCAGGGCGAATTGAACGGCCTGGGATTTTATCATCGGACGCCCCGAACGCATGGTTTTTTTGCAAAAATCCGTGGTCATCTCCAACGCCCGCTCGGCGATGGGAATGGCCCACATGGCTGTGACCAGACGCTCCTGCTGGAGGTTGGCCATGAGCAGAAAAAAACCTTTGTTCTTTTCTCCAAGGACATTTGTTTTGGGGATGCGGCAGCCGCTGAAAAAAAGTTCGGATGTGTCCTGGCTGTGAAACCCCATTTTGTCCAGCTTGGCGCCTTTTTCAAATCCAGGGGTTCCCGCTTCCACCAGATAGAGTGAAATGGCGTTGTATGGATCGTCTACTTTGGGGTCCCGGGCCGCCACAATCACGAGATCGGAATTGATTCCATTGGAGATAAAGGTCTTTGAGCCGCTGATGATCACATCGTCGCCGTCTTCCACGGCGGTTGTGGCGATGGCGGACAAATCGCTTCCGGCTCCCGGCTCGGTCATGGCCACCGCGGTGATGATCTCACCGGAAACGCATCCGGGCAGGTATTTTTGTTTGATCTCCTCTGATCCGAAAAGGTCGATGTACGGGACCACCACATCCGAATGAAGGCTGGGCGCCAGACCGGTATGATAGGTTCGGGACATCTCATCGGCGACGATGGCCGAATGGATAAAATCGCCTCCGATTCCGCCGTATTCCGGTGAGACGGCGGGGCACAGGAATCCATTTTCCCCCATTTTCCTCCAGGCCTCCTTGGGGACCATGCGCTGTTTTTCCCACTGATCCACGTGCGGAATAATCTCCTTTTCAAGAAACGCCTTCAGCCGTTTCCGAAAGTCTTTGTGGTCCTCCGTCTCCTTTAATATTTCCATGGCATTCATCCCCCCATTGGCGCAAGTTGAAAAAAAACATTCCAAAACAATCCTGAATTCGCCCGAGGTTAGCAAAATTTACGGGCATTGTAAAGCGGCAATGACGGCGTGGCCGAATCCGTCCAGAGGGCCTGCTTTCGGGTGTTGACTGTTTTATCGTTTTTTTATTTGAAAGCCATCGCTGGATATGGTACGGGAAAACTCATTTATCGGTTTTTAAAAAAAGAGAGAGAACGCTGGCTTTAAAAAATAAGGGGGAGAAAGGTGACTATGAGAACAGGCGTTATCGGAGGGTCGGGTCTGGATGATCCGGGCATCCTTAAAAATCCGTCCACAGAGACGGTTCACACAGATTACGGGCCGGCGGTTTTAAATCGGGGAATGATGGGGGACAAGGAAATTTTCCTTATCGCCCGGCATGGCAAAAACCATGAACTCGCCCCTGGAGGGGTCAATTACAGGGCCAACATCGCCGCGTTGAAATTGAAAAATGTCGATGGAATTTTAGCCACCACCGCTTGCGGAAGTCTGAAAGAAGAGGTTGAGCCGGGAGACTTTGTGATTCCAGACCAGTTTATTGATTTTACAAAAAACAGGAAAAGCACGTTTTTCACCTCCTTTGAAAACGGGATCACGCACACCCCCATGGCCGATCCCTTTGACCCGAAGCTCAGGAAAATTTTGCTGAAAACCGCCGGGGAGCTAAATTTTAAGACCCATGAAAAAGGGACGGTGATCACCATTGAAGGCCCCCGTTTTTCCACCCGGGCCGAATCGATCATGTTTCAATCATGGGGCGCGGATATCATCAACATGTCCACCGCCACAGAGGCCGCATTGGCCAATGAAGCCGAAATTCCCTATGGCGTGGTGGCCATGTCCACCGATTACGACTGCTGGAAACAGGACGAGGAGCCGGTCTCCTGGGAACGGATCATGGAGATTTTTCAAACCAACGCCCAACGGGTCAAAGAACTTTTGATCCAAACCATCAAGACCATATAGAGGAAAAAATGGATATAAAAAAAAGCATTCGATCCATCAATGACTGGCCCGAAAAGGGAGTCATTTTCAGAGATTTGACCACCCTGATGAAAGACCCGGACGTTTTTGCCAAAACCTGCGACATCCTGTTTGAAAGGTATCAAGGCAAAAAAATCGACAAGGTCGTTGGAATCGACGCCCGGGGGTTTGTTTTCGGGGCCGTCCTCGCGTACAAGCTGCATGTCGGTTTTGTTCCCATTCGGAAAAAAGGGAAGCTTCCGTGCGAGACATTAAGCGAAAGTTATTCCCTGGAATATGGCAAAAACGTCATTGAAATTCATCGGGACGCCATCAACGAGGGGGAGAAAATTTTAATCATCGACGATCTTCTGGCCACCGGGGGGACCATGGAGGCATGCGTTTCACTGGTGAAACGACTGGGTGGGGATATTTTGGAATGCGGCTTTGTGGTGGAGCTTCCCGATCTGAATGGGCGGGCCAAATTGCCCGGCGTGGATCTGTTTGCCATGGTGGAGTTTCAAGGAGAGTAGGGCGCGTGGCGTCAAACGGATGGATGGGCGGGTGGGGGCGTCGAAATCAACGATTCCGGCGCGCTTTATTTTTCAATGAAATATCATTGGCGGCGGGTCCACATGCGCAACACATGACCGATTCGCTGTTTTTCATCCACTGAATAAACCGATGGATGTGTGATGGCGATCCGCCTGGAACAAAATTTTCAAACGGTTCATATGGAAAACAAAAGACATGCTTGACACGTGGAAAAAAATCATCTATGTAAAAAGGCATGAAACTATGCGGAAAATACTTCAGCGACTCCATCATCCAGAGGATTCAAAGCGCCCTGGCCGAAAATCCAACCCTGTCCCGGCGCAAGCTCTCGTTTGCGGTGTGCGAGTGGATGGACTGGAGATCTGAAAACGGAAAATTAAAGGATCTCAGTTGCAGAAAGGCGTTGCTGGAGCTGCACCGGCGAAAATTGATCCGTTTGCCGGAGTCCACTCAATCGTATAATTTTCAAAAAAAATCCCGGCCTAGGAATGTCCCGGACGCTCCTTATGTCGATTGCGATTTTTCCGAGTTGGGAAACGTGGCGCTTGAGGCCGTCTCCGCAGACTACAAAAACAGAGAAAAATCAGAGATATGGAACGGTTTGATGGATCGGTTTCATTACCTTGGAAGCGGGCCGCTGTGCGGCGCCCAGATCCGTTATCTCATCGTCAGCGAAAAATACGGGTATCTCGGCGGACTCAGCTTCAGTTCCGGAACCCTTCGTTTAAAAGACCGGGACGACTGGATCGGATGGAGCGAATCGGCCCATTGGGCCAACATGAACCGGGTGGTCTGCAACAGCCGGTTTCTGATTCTGCCCACAGTGAATGTGAAAAATCTGGCCTCCCATATTTTGAGTCGGTCGGCGAAACGACTGGTCCGGGACTGGGAGGAGAGGTATGGATACCGCCCCCTTCTCCTGGAAACATTCGTCGATCCCGACCGATTCAACGGCGCGTGCTACCGGGCCGCCAATTGGACCCATATCGGCCAGACCGCCGGTCGGGCCGGGCGATATGCCAACGGGAAAAAATGCGGTTCCAAAAAAGAGATCTATCTGTATCCCCTTGGAAAAAAATGGAGCCAGATCCTTTGCCGCGCCCCTGAAAAAAAATTGTTTTCCGAGCCCAGGGAAACTGTCTATTCCAACTGGCGCGAAGAGGAGTTTGGCGCCGTTGAGTTGCATGACCCCCGGTTGAAAAAAAGGCTGGATATTCTGGCGTCGGATATGTATGAAAACCCTGGAAAACCGATCCAGGAGGCATGCGGCGGATCTGTGCCGAAAACCAAGGCGGCCCATCGTTTTTTTTCCCATAAAGAGATCCATTCCAATCTAATATTGCGGCCCCATGTGGAGGCCACGGCGGCCCGGATCAGAAAACATAACGTTGTTTTGGCCATCCAGAATTCGATAAAGGTGAAACGCCCCGATCATATTCAGCCCGACCCAGTTAAATCGGATATAGTTAAATCGGACCCGGTTAAATCGGGTCTGGTCTGTAATGACGATGACACATTCACACTTTGCGACACGCTATGTTTCGCGGCAAACGGAACCCCTTTGGGCGTCATAGATTCCCAGTGTTTTCAGTCCAAAGAAAAAAAAACCGATTCCGGGTGGGCCAGAGGCTATCAGGCGGCGGCGGAGATTCAGGAGCACTGCGCCGCGACCATGATGGTCTGTGTGGGGGATCTGGATTCCAGCGTTTTCCATCGGTTCAATGGAGCCGGGAATACGGATGGCCCCAAAATTCTCGTCCGGTCTCGCGTCTCCCGACATGCGAGCGTTCAAGAAAAAAACATATGGAAAAAAACAGCGCTAAGTCCGGTCTCAGGATACTGTGAGGTGGAGATTCCCCCGACGCAAAACAGACCCGGACGAAAAGCGTCGCTGGCCATAAAACAGGCCAAAATCAGCCTGAATGGCGGGGACAAACATTCCGGCTCCATTTCTGTCTGGGCGATTTTCGCCAGTGAGATCGGCCGTCCCGACTCCGGCGCCCCACCCATTCAACGGGCGCTTCTCACCAATCTTCCCATCAATGGTTTTGATGACGCCCATATGATTTTAAACTGGGATATGATGCGCTGGCGGGCGGAGCGTCACCATCGGGCGCTGAAGAATATATCCCCTCTGAACGATCCGGCGATCCAAAATTTTGATGGTTTAAAAGCCTGTCTGGCCATATACATGGTCATTGCCTGGCGCATTTGCCGGATGAACGCGCGCAAGCAAGAGACTCCGGATATATTGCGGGGCCTGTTTGCCTCAAAGCGGGAATGGATTGTTTTGCGAATCTGGGCGGTTCATGGTTCAGGCCGCGCGTCGCGTCATGGCCGGCGCCTTTTTTGTAATGTGGGGTTTGAAAAAATGGCGGATGGAAATCGCCATGCGGAAATGTTTATAAAACCCGCCATATCGCTAAAAAAATTCAATGGAAGCCATTTTTTTCCGTTGGGCGTTCCATAAAAACGCCGGATGTTTAAAATGGATTGACATGCCGTTCCTCTGGCTTATTTTCAACCCGTGGTCGGGTTGAGTCGTTGCGTTTTTGCCCTCTTTTCACTTCCCCCCCCCTCCCAATTCAAATGCCATGCCCTTTATGGATACCCGTGATTAAGTTGTTTGATTTCAACGGTATCGGCGCTTTTATTTCAGAGCTGTATTCTGTTTTATTTATAATTTTTAGTTTGAATATGTGAATTAAAAATAAACTGAACGTATTTTATTTTTTTTGAAACTATAACCATCTGATTTTTATAAAAAAATATATAATTGGACAAGTATTTTTTTATAAAAAAACATAAAAATACTTGACACAAAGAAATGGATAACATAAAAAGAATGACCAGATGGAATTGTTTTTCAAATCAGCGTTTGACTATTTTGACTATCGTTTGACTATATAGCCAAGAAAAGCAGGCAAGAAAAGCAGGCAAGAAAAGTAGCCAAGAAAAGCAGGCAAGAAAAAAAAAGGACCGCCAACCCCACGACTTTGGCGAGAAGAAGGTTGGCGGTCCTAAATGCGAGAAACGATCAAACAAAAGGGGGAAGCCCCCTCTTGTTTTCAACGCCCTCTTTTTTTGTTTATAGTATATTTCAACGCGTATGATCAAGAAGAAAATAACCTTTATTTTTTTTTAAGGGGAATCAGAATGATAAAATATCTTGACAACACAATTGAAACCCTTCTGACGCATGTGAGCCACGGCGTAAAAAAAGAATTGTGCGGGAATGTGACGGTCAGTTTCGATCCTCCCGACGCATCTTTCCCACCCTCGTCTCTGACACTCCCGGCGATCAATCTTTTTTTGCATGAATTGCGGGAAAGAAAAGAACTTCGGGGCGCCGGGGAGAACGCACGGCAGACAGAGAGAAACGGCAAGATATATCAAACCCTTCACCCGGTGTGGCTGGACTGTTCTTATCTGATCACCGCCTGGGCGGCGGACATTTTTTCCGAACACATGATTCTGGGGGAGGTGGCGAGGGTTTTGGCCCGAAATGAGACTTTTCCCAAAGAGGTTCTTCATGAAGCGTTTTTGGGCGCCGATCCCGAGGCGATTATTTTTGAATCCAGAATTCTTCCCATCCAGACGTCAAACGTCCAAAATGTCATGGGCGAAAAATTCAAAGCCGCCATTCATTGCATGATCACCATGGGGATTTCCCTGAAAGAGGAGACGGATATGGGGGCGCCCATCAAAGAGCGTCGATTTCGCATGGATGGAAGCGACAACCTATCGGCTCAACAGGTGGGAGACGACGCTGAGGAATTGGTGTTTCTGAAAAAAAACAGGCTTCCTGAATCGTAATCCGGCGCCTGTTATGTTCAGGCCATTTTTATAATTTTTGGAATGGCCGCGGTTTAAATAAAGAAAAACAATCTGTTTAATCGTTCCAGACAATGTCCAACAAAAGAGTTTAATTCATAATTTTTTAAAGGAGGCAAAAAACAATGGCTCAATACAAAACACCTGGCGTGTATGTGGAAGAGATTCCATCTTTTCCGCCATCCGTGGCGACGGTTTCCACCGCGATTCCCGCATTCGCAGGCTATACGGGAAGAACCAACAGGGAAGCAGGCCAGGCGCCTGTTCCTGTCCGCGTCAAATCGCTTCTGGAATACACCGAGCAATTCGTGGCGTTTGATTCCGACGGGATCGCCGCGTCTGAGCAGACCGCTTTGAAAGTGGAGCTTGCGGCAAGCGGCGATGGCATCAAGTCCATCACACCCCCGGCTCTTAAAGACTTGAATTTGATGTATCACGCCCTGGATCTCTATTTCAAAAATGGCGGCGGACCCTGTTATGTGGTTTCCGTGGGCGATTACAGCGCCCCTGTAAAAAAAGCCGACATCCAGGCCGGGATCGACGCGCTGGAAAAAGAAGACGAGCCGACTCTGATCATTCTCGTGGACGCGGTCCGGTTGCCGAAAGAGGATTATAACGCGCTGTGCCAGGCGGCGTTGCTTCAGTGCCAAAGACTCAAAGATCGTTTCTGCATTTTTGATGTCTTGAATTACGATGACAATGGGGCGCTCATTAAATCAAGAGACGCGGTGGAGGCGTTTCGAACAGGGGTTGGCGCAAACAGTTTGAAATACGGCGCCGCGTATTACCCGTATTTGAAAACCGCTTTGGCCTATCCGTACAGCGACGACTCGGTGGTGATCATCGGCTTTACGGACACCATCGGCGAATATAAAACCGCGGCCAACGGTCTGAGAATCACATACGCCGGGACAGGCGCCCATAAAGTGGGGATAACGTTGGCCCTGGATGAAAAATTCGCCTTTGCGGTGTCCGGGACAGACGCCAAAACCCTGACGATCTCAATTCCAAAAAGCGGCGGGGATCAAGCGCCTTTGGCCATTTGCGACGCATGGAAAAAATTTTCCGGTCAAAAGGACAAATTTGACATGGCCATCTCCGGAACAGGCGCGACCAAAGTCAAAGTCAAAGCCGCGACCCCCCTTGAATACACGCAAATCGATCAAGCCAAACTGGCGGCCCTGAAATATGACAAGACCGCTTTATACAACAAAATCAAAGCCGCCTTGGACAAAGAGCGGATCATCATGCCGCCAAGTTCGGCCATCGCAGGGGTTTACGCCTTTGTCGATAGCGGATCCGGCGTCTGGAAAGCCCCGGCGAACGTGAGTCTGGCCTCTGTGATCGAACCGGTGATAAAGCTGAATTCCGCGGACCAGGAAGATTTCAACATCGACTCCAACGCGGGAAAATCCGTCAATGTCATCCGATCCTTCACCGGCAAAGGGGTGATCGTATGGGGCGCCCGCACACTCATGGGCAACGACAATGAATGGCGTTACATCAATGTGCGCCGGCTCTTTAATTATGTGGAAGAGTCCATTCAAAAATCGACGGCGTTCGCGGTTTTTGAGCCGAACACCCCCATCACATGGCTGAAAGTTCGCGCCATGATCGAAAGTTTTTTAGAAGACCTGTGGCGCTCTGGAGGTTTGGCCGGAGAAACAAAGGAGAACGCGTTTTTTGTCAACGTGGGCCTGGGAACCTCCATGACCGAGCAAGATGTTCTGGAAGGCAGAATGAACGTGGAGGTCGGCATGGCCGCCGTGCGACCCGCCGAGTTTATTATTTTAAAGTTTTCTCACAAAATGCAGGAGAGTTAAAATCAAAGAAAGGACAGATGAAATTTTCTCCGGCGCCGGGAAGACACGCAAGAAATGATGAACGATGAATGATAAATGCGTCTTGACGCCTGGAAGTTTTCTTAAACCAACCCAATCAATTCGGAGGCAATAAAGATGGCTTTACTATCGTCTAATTACACAGTCGATTTTGTGGAGGCGCTGGAAGGTGAAAGCGCTCCCATTACATTTAAAAAGGTTTACGGTTTGAATGTCCGCATGAAAACCGTCTGGACAAAAGATAAAAACGGGAATCTCGGCAATATTCCCGGCGACATCGATCCGGTGACCGTCACTCTTGAGCGGGGAACCGGAGAGAGTTTGAGCGGTTTGTACGCGTGGATGAAGGCGGTTCGCAACGGAGACGTTAAAAAACGGACCATGATCATCAACCTGTTTTCCGGACCGAAACGCGATAAACCCGTCGTCACATGGAAGGCCTTGCGGGCCTTTCCCACGGCGCTTCACGCCCCGGAATGGGACAGCGAGGAGAACGCCATCGCTGTTGAGAAGATAGAGTTGATCGCCGAGGATCTGGAAGTGGAGTTTGCGTAAAAAACCGATGAACTTTTTTACAGGGGCAGAGGCCTGGAGTCTGCCCCTGCATGGAGAAAAAACGACATGCCAGCCAAAAAATATGATCTTGGCAAATATCTGGAATATAGGCCATCGGATCAAAAAAAAAACATCGCGTTTGATTTCGAGGCCATCGGCGCCCTGGAGGCGGAGATCGGCTCCGATGTCTGCACGGACGGGACAGGAGGGGCCAGAGCGAGCATGGGCCCCACAAACCCGGTTTATATAACGGTGGCCAGGGAGGTGCGGTCCGGGGCAGGCGAGGAAAAAAATGTGTCCGCCCGTGAGAATTACCCGATTTATAAGTGGGTCGCCATCATTAATAGCGGCTCTCTTAAAAAACAGGACATCGCCGTCAAAGAAAAAAATTCCAAGGGAATAGAAGGGACCCTTTTTACAATGAAGAATGCCTTTCCCATAAAAGTCATAAAAAGCACGGATCAAAGGGGAGTGACTGGCGAAGAGATAACGTTTCTTGCCGAAGGATTCGAGGCTGGATTGGACCCTGTGAAATTTAAGAAATAATATGGACAACCCATCGCCCGGAAGGAGAAGAGTATGTGGTTTGGAAACATAAATGCATTAAAAGGCGGAAAATCATTGACGGATTTGTTGGAAAAGCCTCCTTCGAGTTGCCACTTTGAAGTCAGTTTTCTCATGGGAGGGATTGTGCCGAATCCTCTTGACATTGCTTTTAGAAAAATTTCCGGGCTTTCTGTGAGGATTGAAACCGTGGATGTGCGCGAGGGAGGCCGGAATTTGAGCATGATCCGACTTCCAGATCAGGTGACGCATGAAAATCTCGTGTTGGAGCGCGGCTTTGTCATCGGATCATTATTGAATATGGAATTCCAGGCGGCAATGGGGGCGTTCAGATTTTTCCCGAGCAATGTTTTGGTCGCTTTAAAAGAACCTGGCAAAGGGGTGGGGGGAGTCATCGCCGGGTGGCTTTTCCGCCGGGCATATCCAGTGGCATGGGACGTGTCTGATCTGGACTCCGACGACAACCGCGTGCTTGTGGACGTCATGGAGCTTGCTTACAGTCATTTTTACAGTTTGAGGATATAACACATGGCTATTGAGATCAGGGAGTTGATTATAAGGGCCATCATTTCAGATTCAGGAGACGATGACGGCGAGGGAGAAGGCATGAATCCAGACAACGTCATTTCTGAGTCGGTGGAGCAGGTTATGGACATTATTGAAAAAGAAGGGGAGAGGTAGATATGTTAGCGGAATTCAAATTAGAGAAGATCAGGATTTTTGCGTATCGTTCTCCTTTAAGAGGCATAATACCATCCAATATAGCAAAAAATAACATCCCGTTTGCTTGGTTATTTTTAAAGTCTATGGCAACGTTTGAAGCCATGTACAATCCCGAATCCCTTAAAATCTCTTATCGGACAGAATGGCAGGAAGATCAGGGGTTGGGGAGATCCGGCTCTCCTGTTCGGTATGTGAACACCAAGCCTGAAAAAATAAATTTCCAGCTGATTTTTTCCAGTGTGGGGGTTGAACGGGCTGGCCTTGCCGTTTGGGAAAAAATCGAATCCGTCTCTGAACGGGTCAAGGCGTTTTCAAACATAACCGGTTATCAGGACAAGATCCATCGCCCATATTATTTGTCGCTGGCATGGGGGGAAACGTTGAGAAGCGGCAAATATGACTATTATCCGTGTCAGCTTTCATCCGTGGATGTGTCGTACACCCAGTTCGATCGCAAAGGAAAACCGATTCGCGCTGAACTGGATGTTGAATTTACCGAAGACCATATACCGGAGCCCAAAGGTCAGGGCAAGAGTTCTCCTGATGTGACTCATGCGAGAGTCGTAAAGGCGGGGGACACCCTTCCCATGATGGCGGAGAAGGTGTATGAGAATCCCTCGTATTATATGCGGACGGCTGAGGCAAACAGACTCGACAGCGTAAGAGACATTCAATCCGGGGATTCCCTGGTTTTTCCGCCAATAGAAAAGTGAGAAGAAAATGGGCGATTTTACTATCCAGAATGTGACAAAAATCAAGGAGAAGAGCCTTCCCCCTGAATGGGAAATAATGACCATATATGTGGTTCGGGAAATAAACAGGATTCCTTGGGCCAGGATAACGATCATTGACGGGGATTTTTCAGAAAACAGGTTTCAAGCCAGCGACGCTGAATTTTTTGAAATTGGGCAGAAAATAAGGATTACACACAGCGATTACACCGATAAAAATGACCCCCCACTGTTTGAAGGGTTTGTCGTCCGGCACAGCGTCCGGGCGGAGGTGGATGGCTCAAGCGTTCTGGTGGCGGAGCTCAAGGACCCTGTTTATAAATTTACGCACCACAGAAAAAGCAACGTTTGGAGAAGTAAAACGGATATTGATATTATTAAAGGCATTATAAAAGAATTTGCCGATGAAAAGGGCGTCGGATTGGAGTCATCAACTCCGAAACATGAGGAAATGGTTCAGCATAATTGCACGGACTGGGATTTTATCGTGTCCCGAGCCGATGTGAACGGATACTGCGTGATGGTCAAAAACGGTAAAATATCATTTAAAAAACGAAGCGATTTTTTAAATCATGACGCTGTTTCGGATCATAATATCAACTATAAGGAAAAGTCCATTTATAATTTCCATATGGATCAGGACATCAGGGAACAGTATTCGTCCGTTTCGGCTCTGTCGTGGGACATTAATCAACAGACGATGACAGGATCTGAAGATAAAATAAATGAGCCGATTTTAGAAACCAAAAGAAAACAGGACACGGGTTCAACCGAGATAAAATTACTGGAAGGCGCTGATTCTGTGGAAAAATCGTTTGACGCCGGAAACTATTCCCTGCTTCATCCCGCTCCTATTTCCAGAGAGGAAGCCCAGGCATGGGCCAAAGCCAAAATGGACAAAGACCGCCTCTCTTTTATCGAAGGGCGATTCAAGCTCGATGGGAAAAAAGAAGAAAAGGCGGATAAAGACATCTGGCCCGGGGAAGTGATAGATGTTGAGGACGTGGCCCATCGGTTCAACGGAAAACATGTCGTGACCGGTGTGCGCCACCAGGTATCAGAGAATGGCTGGTATGTGGACATCCAATTCGGAACGTCTTCCCACTGGTTTACGGAGCAGCATGACGATATTGAAGACCAGGCGGCCGCCGGTCTTTTGCCAGCCATTCACGGAGTGCATATCGGGATAGTCGATGATTTTGAGTCTGATAAAGACGGGCATTTCAGAATCAGGGTAAACATCCCCGGCATGGTGGATGAAAAAGGGGGGAAAAATATAGTGTGGGCCAGAATGGCCTCTCCGTATGCGAGTGAAAACAGAGGCATGTTTTTCAGACCCGAGGTCAACGATGAAGTGGTTCTCGGTTTTTTAAATGACGATCCCCGGCATGCCATTATTCTTGGATCGCTTTATAGCCAGAAGAAAGCGCCGCCCGCGAAACTTTACGGAAAATACGACAAAGAAAATTATGCGAATCGGATTATGACAGAAACGGGATACCTGTCATTCAATCATAAAGATAAACGAATTCGCATCGCGACATTGGATAAAAACGATCAAAAAAAGCTAAGCGGCAGCATCAATATTCAAGATACGGATGACGGCGGGATTTCAATAGTTGACCGACATGGCAATCAGATCATCATGGACAAAAACGGGATCCGCATTAGTTCAATATCGGGAAAACCAGTGGTTTTAGACGGCATAAACGCCATATCAACGCAGAACATGAAGAACGCAAAAAAAACACAGAAAAAACCCATTTCCAATCGTAAACCTTGGAAGTAGTGGCAAAGAAATAGAATCAAGGCGCCGGGCGGCGGCAAAAGGAGCGCGCAATCACCATGGATAAAAACTACGCATTTTTAGGAACCGGTTGGAGCTTTCCCCCATCGTTCGCAAAAGAGGGGGGGCATGTGGAGATGGTCTCAGGCGTCGAAGACGTAAAACAGAGCGTCAAAATAATATCATTCACACAGAGCGGCGAGCGGGTCATGCGCCATGACTTTGGGTGCGACCTGTCGGGTTTCGCATTTGCGGAACTGACGGCGGGAACGATCGCAGGCATAAAGTCGCTGATCTTGGACGCCATAGGGCGCAATGAACACCGGTTGGCCTTGGAAAACGTCGATATCGACATCGATGAAAATGATTCCGGCATGCTTCGCATCAGCGTCGATTACATCGTCAGCCATGACAATTCCAGGCATAATATGGTCTTTCCTTATTACTTAAACGAAGTCCAGCAGCCGGACTGGTAGGAAAGAAAAGAGGGCGGAAGAAAGGAGAAAAAAAGAGATGCCTTTGGATTACATACTTTTGACGGGAGACACGGTTTTTTTCGACCCCGCCGTTGGGGCCGCGATTGTGACCGACCTGAAAAGCGGAACGCTTCAGGGAAGCTCCACCGCGTCGTATGATGGAAAAAAAATTTGTCTGGACGGGGATGAAAAAAAGGTGATGGTTCCAGGGTGTCCATACACGGCGGGGGCGTTTAGCGTTCCGGGAACCGGGACCCTTAAAATAGAGTCCCTGGCTGGAGATCAAAAAGCCCAAAAGACCCAATTCGACGGTAAAGCGGCGATGCTGAAAGGGAGCAAATTCAACGCGGTGTTTGAGGTCGTCGCCCCGGCGCAGGCGCCTCCGCCCGCCTCCACGCCGGATCCCATGCCCAGGCATTCAGGCGGCACAGGGAGTTTTGTCACCACAAACACCAAATGGACAGCGGAATAGCAAACGATTTTCAAAGCCCGAAGAAAAATTTAACCGCGCCATACACATTCATACCATTCAAGGCAGGGGAAAAATAAAATGAACCCGGAAAAAGCGATATTACGATCAGGCACACGGCAAGAGGACAGGAACCTGGCCGCGTTAAACCCGGATTATGTATCCGTGGAGGAACGGAGGGAATCGGACTTCATAAAATTTGCGGAGCGGTTCGCAAAATATCTGAAATTTTACGGGCATGACAACCTCCCGGCCGGGGACTGGTCCCACATGTTTGAGGCGGGGGCCCATGACATCGCGGCGTACCTGGAAAATCCAGAAGGGTTTGCCGTCTATCCCGACGCGGATCCAAACACCCGAATCGCACAGGAGGAACGCCTCGCGCGCCTTGAAAAACCCCATCTGGGTCTGTTTCTGGCTTTTTTGCGTCTTCTCCGTTATCCGGCGGAGGATTTCAAGGCGCTGACCAAACGGCATCTTGATTTTTATTACAAAGAGGTTCTTTGGCTGGACAAACGAAAAGCGGAGCCGGATTACGTTCACCTGTCGTTTCGGCCGGCCGATGGCGTCGTCGGTCATCCCATAAAAAAAGGGACCCTTTTAAACGCCGGTTCAAGCCCGGATGGAAAGCCGGTCTTATACGCTGTGACCGAAGAGGTCATGGTCACTGGCGCCCAAATCGCCTCTGTGAAGACCCTGGGCATATCCGAAAAAAACATCGATCTGGAAAGCATGCGCCGAGGAAGTGAAAACGGGTTTGAGACGGTTTTAAAATGGACGTTGGGCCAGTATTTTAAAGGAGACGACCCGCCGCCGTATCCTTTGGGAAACGTCTGGGACAAAAGTGTGGATTTGTTTTTTTTAATGGATCTGCACGAACAGATCAAAGGGGGAGGGCTGAGTTCAAAAAAAGGACTGGAAGTTGAAAACTATGTTCTCAACCGGCTTTGTTTTGTCGAGATGGACGACTTTCATTATTGCATGGAGATTCAAAAAAGGCGGGAGGCGCAGGTCGATTTTCCCACGCAAGAAGAATGGGGAAACGTATGCCTCTTCCTTGAACGCGCGTTTCATAAAAAAAATCGCCTCAAACGAAGAGATGTTTTCATAAGGGAGCGTCAGACCGGGGGAATGGAAAGCGTCTTTCGGCTCGCGTTGGGAATGCCGCGTCCCGAAGATCATCTGCCGCCCATGCCGGGCGCGGACGACACCTTTGAGACCCTTTACAAAGATTTGACGCAACAGCCCTGGGAATCCGACAAGTTCATGCTGGCGGCGCGTTATGTGAGCCGGGATCTGGGCATGAGTCCCGGGGATTTTAAAGCCGTGATGGATGTGGAACTCAGGCGCAAAAACGGACGGGCCACGCACGCTGATTTGGAAAAGGCGTATGATCTGCTGGTTCGCGCGGAAATCGAAAAAAGAAATCTGGCGCCGCCGGATTCGGGGCGAAACGATATTCGATTTTTCAAACATCAATCCATCGCCGACGCCAAGCCGGGCGCCGCGGCCGATATCCAAAAATTTAAGGCGTTCGGAGACGCGGAATCCAGATCAGGCGCCGAAGAGATCGACCTTTCCCTCTATTACAATCCGGGGTTTGCCATATCGTCCCCGCTTCTTCGCATGACCGGAGGGGAGCGGACCATCAACGTCGAAGCCTCATGCATGGCGACTCATTTCCCCATGAACGCGCTGAAAACCCTTCACCGGGAAAACCGCCTTTTATTCGACGTATTTTTAAGCGGGCAAAATGGGCCGATTCACATCGATCCCCTTAAAGAGCCGGAGTCCGTTGGTCTGGAAATCGACATGCTGGGCCAGGAGATCGTCAAAACGCATCATGTCAACGAGCTTGAATTGTTGTGCGTGGCGCAGGGGGCGTCCGCTCCCATCAGCGCCAATGATTATCTTTTTCTGGATCATGGCGGCGTCCGGGGATCGGATTCATTTTTGGGAATCTGGCAAACCATTGACGCGTCTGAGTCCAATGGAACATGGAATTTGAAACTTCGATTTCGTGGAAGGATCAAAGATCTCTGGCAGAGACAGGCGATCAAGCCGGGCGCCGCCGGTTTTATTGAAATCGGCGCCGCCCCAGGCCAAACGGATCTTTCTCGAGCTGAAATCATCGAAGAGAAAAAAGAGTTGCGGATAAAAAATCCAGCGGCCGGAACACGGTATTTTGACAAAGAGGACGACATCGGGTCGTTTATCGTATGGAGCGACGGAGGCATTTTTCAGATCATGGAGATTTTCGAGCCCCACCGCGTCGGCGCCGAGTACCTGGGACGAATCCCGGATTACACGACGGACGCCCCGAAAAAATATGGGCAACTCGATTTTAAACGCTCGTCGGCCATTGAGCAAAAAGTCGTCTTTTCCGGAGTGTCGGCCCGAGCCGGGGATGAAAAACGTTATTTTACCGAAAATGACGCCCAGCGTCTTCTGATATTTGATCCGGGCCTCAGATTGAAAATATCCCGTCTGATCCCCCGGCTTAAGACAGACGCCAAAACGGGGGGCGGCCCCGGCCAGGAAAAAGAGACGCTGTTTAAAATGGCGCGGGTGGAGACGTTGGAACCTGGAATCCCCGCGCCCATGGAATTCAACGAACACAAGGTTCCGGTCATCGAAAAACAGGCGTCGTATCCGGGTTTTAGATTTAAAATTACGCTGGGCAGAGAAAAACCCGGGGTTCTTCCCGGACCCGCCGACCCGCCTGAACCGGGTCTAAACCCAACGCTTCCCTGGATCAAAATCCGGCTGAGGCATATGGAATGGTCGGATTCCACAGGAAAATACGTGGATCTTCCCTATGAGTATTTCAGCGGAATCAAGCTGCATGACATCCGCCTAAACATCGGCGTTAAATCCGCGGAGGATATCAAAATTCGGGGGGAGTCCTCCACCCTGGATGTGAAAACCCCGTTCGAGCCGTTTGGATACTCTCCGTCAAAAGGAGCGGCGTTCTATTTTGGCAGCCCGGAGCTGTCTGAAAAAAAGATCGACTCCATGGACATAAATATCCGGTGGCAGGGGTTGCCCGAGGATCTCAAGGAACATTACGACGCGTACACCCAGGCCGGGGTCAAGATGGTCCCTGAAAAACTCGACGCGGAGGCCTTTAATCTCGGACTCTCCCTTTTGAATCATGGCGTATGGATGGATATCGAAAGCCCGAGGCCCTTTTTCAAAACCAACCGGCAAGGAGATCGACATGAGCGCTACGACATGGGATTTGACCGGGCGGGGTATGATACCCTGGATGATCCCGGCGATCAAGAGACTGATTTTGGGGAAATCGACGACCCTCTGGATTATCCCCGGCATTTCAGGATTCAGCTCATGGATACCGATTTTCAGCATACGGCCTATCCCCTGGTCATGAGAAAGATCGCCTTGAACGGGGATGCGGGCATCCGGGACATGACGGTCTATCCACCATACACTCCAAAAGTGGGGTTGTTTTCAATTGATTACACCGCGTCCGCCGTCATTGATCCATTTTCAAAAAATTACCGTCAGGGGCCCCACCGGGCGGCTCACATCCATCCGTTTGGATGCGTGGACATCGCCGACACCGTCCCGGTTGGCCGGGAAGAGTCCGGAGCCTTTTTTCTTCCTCCATTTTCCGGGGAAGGGGATCTATTTGTCGGTCTGCGCGACGCCGGGCCAAACCAGACCGTCAGCCTTTTTTTTCAGGCGGTTTCCGGAACAGGGAAAGCCGGCGCCGGTCTGCCTGTGATCCGCCTCTATTATCGGAGGGAAACCGGCTGGAAGCCGTTTGATCCGGCGGATATACTGGACGATTCCACGCGGGGTTTCGTCTATTCGGGAATCCTCCGCCTGCGTCTTCCGTCCGATGCGTCCGATTCGGGCGCGCTCATGCCGGAAGGCGCGTTTTGGATCAGGATCAGCGCGGATAAAAACAGCGCCGCGGCCTCGGTGATTGAGAACATAAAAACAAACGGCGCGTTGGCCAGATTCCATGAGCATGAAAACGGGGGGGAGCCTTTGGCAAAGGCGTTGCCCAAAAATTCCATCACCGGACTCGCCTCCCCGGAGGCCGCCATCGAATCCGCAGACCAGCCCTACCCATCATTCGGGGTTCGGGGGCTTGAAGACGACCTGGGTTTTTATGCCCGGATCAGCGAGCGTCTGGGGCACAGGGGCCGGGCCATCGCGCTTGGGGATTATGAGCGGCTGGCTCTGGAAAAGTTTTCCGGGATACGGCACGCCAAATGTTTGTGTCAGGGAGAAACAGAGGGGAACTCCGCTTCCGGTGAGATCACGTTGATCGTGATACCCGATGTGTCATCCGACTCCGGATCTGTGGAGCTGGAGCCCGGGGTCTCTGTGTCGGTGTTGACGGATATACACGATTACATCGCGCCCCTGGCGCCCCCCTTTGCGAAAATCAGGGTAAAAAATCCCGAATACAGGCAGGTGATGCATCGTCTGGCCGTCCGGTTCAACCCTGGATTCGGAGCCGGACATTACGCCGGACAGATCGTGGAGGATATCCAACGATTTCTATCTCCCTGGGCCTTTCAGAGCAGCGAAAAGATCGCGTTTGGCGGCGTCAAATACAGATCCGCTCTGATCCATTTTTTAGAAAAGTTGGACTACGTTGATTACGTGGCCGTGGTCAAAACATTTGAGCAGCGCCCCGGCTCTGGAGATTACGAGCTGAAATACGATTTTATTGAAGACGGCGCGGCCCGATGCCGCCGGGCTGACGAGGTATTGTCGTCGTCTCCCTTTCACATTGTCGATGTCATCACATCGGATGTTTTCAGGGAAGAGGATTTCGCCGGGATCGGCTACATGATCATCGGACTTGATTTTATATTAAAGGATTAAAAGCGTAAAAAAAAAATAAGGAGAGACCACCATGTCCAAACGATCGCGCAAAGAATTGAAAAATATGTTCAAGACCGGCGCCCAGCCCACGGGTCTTGATTTTCATGATTTTATAGATTCCATCATCAACCTGGATGACGACGGGATTGAAAAACAGGCCGAGCCTCACAAACCGGTGAAGATCACATCCAATGGCGAGCAACAGAATCTGCTGGATTTTTACGACAAGGCCGGGGCCCACACCTGGCGCGTCAATCAGTATCCCGACGATTCAGACGCCGGAATCCAGAGAGCTGGCCTGAATGTGGAAAGCCCCAACGGCGACTCCCGGTTTTTCATCAAGCAGGACGACGGAAATATCGGCGTGGACAATCTGAACCCCAAAGCCAAAGTCCACCTGATCATGGAAGACGCCGCGGGCGACGCGTTACGAGTGGATGACGTAGGGCTCATCCGGGGAGAGCATGACCCGTCTCCCTTTGTGGTGAAAGGAGACGGCCGGGTGGGGGTGGGAATCGAAAAACCAGACACCGAAGCCAAGCTTCATGTCAACGGGCAGACCCGGGTGGATCTGGATTCCGGGGAGATTTTTGAAATTCGCAAAAAAAAAGACGGGGCCCATCCGGAAAAAACGTTTTCCGTGGATACCCACGGCCATATGGTCGCCGCAGGCAATCTGGAAGTCAAGGGAAAGCTGACGGTCCATGAGGAGATGGAGATCAAGGCCACGGTGTCCGGCCAAGGGAGCGCCATTGTTTTGGGCGATCACGACAATGATCAGGTCACGATCAAAGGCAAACTGAACTCTGGTCATTCCAGTGGCAGGCTTGAAGTCAACGACGCTTTGCATGTAACTGGAAATATGGATATGGGCGGCGACACGGATTGCAACGGGACTCTTTCGGTCAGCGGAAACTCTGACCTCAAAGGCAATCTGGCAGTCGCCGGTGATATGTCTGCAAGCCGTTTGTCGGGTGACGGGGCGAATTTGAAAGATCTAAACGCAAACAATATGACATCGGGGGTATTGTCCATCAGTCGCTTGCCTCATGATGACAATCAAAGTCTGGGGGACAAGAATTCAAACGTTCCGACGCAAAAAGCGGTCAAGAGTTATGTGGATTTAAAGACAGCGGAGATTAAAGCGTTAATCGATCAAGTCAAAAAAGAATTAGAAAAGGACATAACCAGCCTTAGAGCGGAGATAGCCAGCGTTAGAAATTCCATCCCAACGGTTCCAGGCCCTCAAAAATTAAAGTGGGGGGGCGTTGTGAAAACCGCTTATCTAAACGTGTATGACAAGCCATTCGACAAGGTTTTACTCGACAATCAAGTCATGGTCGGCCTTGCTTCTGTTCACTCCAATGGTCATGAAGATAGAAAATTTAAAATAGCATACAGGGAACTGATCATCGATTAATCGGTCCGAAAATAGTTTTATGACACTCATATTTCCGGAAAAGGAACAGCAAAATGGCGGAACACATCAGCATCACCACAGACCCCCTTCCCAAATCCAAAGATTTCAATTTCTTAAGGCGGGAAGGCATCAGGGAAATCGCCCGTCTTGCGCAAGACGTATGGACGGATCACAACTCCCATGATCCCGGAATCACCATAATGGAGCAACTCTGCTTTGTGATGACGGATCTGGGGTATAAATTATCGTTTCCGATCAAAGACCTGCTGACGCCCAAAGAGCAAGACCCGGCGTTGAAACAATTTTTCACAGCCGAAGAGAGCCTCGCCGCCGGCGCCGTGACGCGAAACGATTACCGGAGGCTGATCATCGACCGAATTCAGGGAGTGAAAAACGCCTGGATGGAAAGCGTTAAAAATCCCCAGCCGGCGATTTTTATGGATAAAGGCGCCCAACGCATAACCATGATTCGCCGGGAATCGACGGATCGGGTTCCCATTGGCGGGGTTTGCCGGATACTGATTCAGGCCATGCCAGGCGCCTCGGATGGCGACATCGCCGACATAAAAGAAAAAACAGCGACGCTTATTCACCAAAACAGAAACATATCCGAAGATTTCAGCGACATTATCGTATTGGGTCCGGAGACAATCAGCGTAAAAGGGGAGTTTGACCTGGAGCGGGGCGCCGACCCAGAGGCGGTCATGGCGAAAATATATGACGGTATTTTAAGATACATTTCCCCTCCGGTGAGATTTTATTCCATGGGCGAGCTTCTGGGCGACGGTTTTTCAATGGACGAGATTTACAAGGGGCCGCTTCTGTCCAGGGGATTTTTGCCCGATGCGCGTCTGAAAAAAAATCGACTCAGAAAAGACCTGCGGGTTTCGGACATGATTCAAATTATTCTGGATATGCCCGAAGTCAAAACCGCGCGAAATCTCGTTATTTCCAATAAAGAGAACCCGAAAAAAAATGACTGGAGCCAGTGGGCGCTTCAGCTTTCCACGGGACGGGCTCCGGAGCTTTTGGATTTGGGGTCCATGATCGAATCCGGTTGGATGAAATTTTACAGACGGGGCGCCCTTTGTCCGGTGAACGCCCAAAGAGCGGCGGGGTGGCTTGCCAAACTCAAAGATTCGCCCAAAACCGAGGCAAACGGCTTGAAAAATCTTCCAGTTCCTGTGGGAAGAGACCGGAATCCGGCCGCTTACCGGTCTGTCCAGCATGAATTTCCCGCCATTTACGGCATCGGAGAGACCGGGTTGCCATCTTCCGCCGGGCCGAAAAGAATGGGGCAGTCCCGGCAACTGGCCGCCTATTTGATGTTTTTTGATCAGATCATGGCCCAGTCATTCGCCCAACTGGAACACGCCAAACAGTTGCTCGCCACCCGGCGATCCCTTAAAAAAACATACGCGTCGCAAACCTTGGAGGACGCGCCGGGCGCCGGGGATATTTTTACGGATGCCTACAAACGGGATTTGCCGGACATGACCGAGGATTCCGATTCCGAAAAAAGTCTGGACCGGAGGCATCGCTTTTCAGAGCATCTGCTGGCGCGTATGGGTCAAACCTTCACCGACCCATCCATGCTGAAAATGGATATGAAATCCTGGCTGGATAAAAAAGAGGTATTTTTGGGAAACGCGGCGGACATGGGATCGAACCGTTCCCTCTCTTTTGATTACACGGCGATGCCGTCCCCCTCGCCTGATCCGTATCCTCCGGCGTCGGGATTCATGAAACGGATCGCCGGGCTGCTGGGCATGGATTTTAAAAGAGAGACGGATATGGCCGGAAAAGGCGCCGACGAAGGCTTTCATCTGGTGGAAAATGTGTTGTTAAGACCCGTTGGAATTCCCATCGTTGAATTCTTAAAAATCGGCGACGCCAAAATCCGGTGCGTGTCGGTCTCCCACGGGCTGAACACCGGCGCGGCCATTGAAATTTTCAGTTCTTCGGGATTCGACGGGGCGCATCGGACCACGGTTATAAACAAGGATCAATTTGAAATAGACCGGCCGTTTTCCGCGCAATGGTCATTGGCCAGGCGTCATGGAATCAAACGCTTTTCAGACGATGGCGCCGGGGGGACGTTGTGCCAGTCCGAAACACACGGGCTGAGAGACGGCGAAACCGTGGAAATATTGATTCAGGAAGAATCCTGGGGAAAATTCATTGTGAAAAAGGCGGACTCCGGCCGGAGTGTTTTTCATATCGAGCGCCCCTTTTCCTCCCGACTGGGCGAGCGTCCCGGAGAATGGAGACGGGTTTTTGAAATCAAGGAATTTTACCCGGCCGACGCGGGCGCGACCACCCGTTGCAAAGCGGCGGATCACGGCCTCGCAAAAGGCCATGTTGTGGAAATCACAGCCGGCGGGGAATACATGGGTCCATGCCGGGTGACGGCGACCCGCGCCGACGGCTTTGATATTGATAAAATCGTGACGGGGGGGCGTCCCGGAGAATGGACGCGGATTTTTGAGATCACGGGATTTAGAGCAAAACCAAACAACGGCGGAACCGATTGCCAATGCGCGGATCATGGCCTGGGCCAGGGGGACCGGGTGGAGATTGTCATATCGGGAGAATACGCGGGCCAACTCCGGGTGATCGGCGCCGGGGCCGACCGATTTCACATCGACAGAACCCTGGGAGGAAAATGCGTCCGGGTTCATCCTCTGGACAAAATATCCTCGGATGTCACATACTGCGCCACCGCGTCGCCCCACGGTCTTAAAGCCGGAGACGCCATCGCTTTGTTTATCAATGATATGTACCGGGGCAAATTTACAGCCGAGATAGATGATGAGGATACGTTTATCATCCATAAAAACATGGGAAGCGCCCGGAATATAACGTGGCGCCGGGTCCATGAGATCAATGGATTCTCTTTGTTAAAAGATGAAAAGACCGGAATCGAAGGCGCGCTTTGTGTCTGCGAGGGCCATGCTCTTCTCGTCGGGGATGTCGTTGAAATCTGGGTGGGCGCCGAATTCATGGGACATCGAACCGTCATGGCCGCCGATGTTGAAAAAGGGATGTTTCAAATCAGCAAACGTTTTAAGTTTGATGTGGAATGGAAAATTGTTTCAGATCAGGTCGATCATAAAAAACAGGGGGCGGTGGTTTCTTTGGCTCCCTTTGTCTCGGATTCGATCACTGGAGTGATTTACACATCTCCGGAACATGGGCTTAAAACCGGGGACCGAATACAGATGCGTCTGGGCTCTGAATTTAAAGGGCGATTTATCGTGACCCTGCCGGATGGCGCCGACAAAGACCGGTTTGTCCTTGCGGAGCATCCTGATTTTGACATTCGATGGAGCCGGTCCGGGGAAAAGGCCATCCCCACGGAATTTTTCATGGGGGAGGCGGTGTTTCAGGTTCCGGGCCACGGACTTTTGCCTGGAAACCTGGTCTCCTCTTTTACCGGAGATGAATCAAACAGCGGCATTTACAGGATCTCCGATGCCCAGGCGGACAAGTTTTCCGCCAAAGCGGTGTCCGGGGTATGGGGCCGAGTTCATAACATCAAGGGCTTTTCACAAAAAAAGATTCCCGCCAATAAGACCACCGACTGGGTCTATTGCGCCTCTTCAGGACACGGACTGGGGTTGGGAGATCGCGTCAAGATATTCAACTCATCGGGATGCGACGGGGAATTCATCGTGATATTTAGAAACGACGATGGATTTGTCATCGACAAAGAATTTAAAACCGGCGGTTTTGGATCAGGCCAATGGATGGCCATGAAGGATATTGAAAAATTTATGGAGAACCGTTCCGGGGGCGCTCTCTGCGTGTCGCCGGGGCATGGAATCCGAATGGGGGAGACCATTCAGATTTTTTACACCGGGGGGGTTGACGCGGCTAAAAAGAAACTTTCGGGCGAATACGACGGAGAATACAGCGTCATGGCCGCGGACGCCGATACGTTTCAGATTGATCGAACCTTCCCCGGAATCCGGCGGTATGTGAAAACCGACGTTGATCCCTATTCCATGAAGGTCAGTTTTATTTTCCCGGCATGGGCGGGCCGTTTCGCAAAACCCGAATTCAGGGATGCCGCGGCCGATGTGATCCGACGGGAGACCCCGGCTCATGTGGGATGCCGGCTTTTCTGGTTTGATAAAGAAGCCATGGGCCATTTCGAAACGAATCACAAAAATTGGCTGGCCCAAAAAAGAGCCTCCTCGTCAACGATTCAAGTGGTTGCGGAGACGATTTTTGATTGGATCAAATAATGCCAAAACAGACGCATATCATCAAAAGGCAGGTTATGGAGATTGTGATTTCATCTGAGAAAAACGCTTTTAAATTGCAAAACAGAATCAGCTCCATCTGTCATGGGGGATTGATTCCGGTTTTGGACCGGATCTGCTCGGAGTTGAGTCCGCCGGGCCAGGTTCACCGGATCCCCCGGCTGACCATCGACATTGGAACGCTCTTTCCCGGTTTTTCCGAAGAGCGGTTCATCGACCGGATCAAAGGGGCGCTGAAACAGCGTCTGTCTGAAAAAATTTCGACGCCGAAACATGTCTCTTTTTCAGCGAACAATGAAAAAAACAGACCCCGCTTGGATTATCTGCATGGCGTCGAAGGCGTGGGTCCGGGTATGGCCGGGGAATATGACCAACGCCCGGACCCTTTCATGGGCATAGACCGCGGCGCGCGTATAGAGTCGGACTCCGAATTTTTTTCACAGCGCCTGGATGACCTGCCCGGCATGTTTTCAAAAGAAAAAAAAGAGACGGAAAACTCGGAAAAAGACGGCGCCCGCAAAACAGAGGCCAGAGGATTCCGGGGCGGGGATATTGAGTTGCTGGAATTTTTTATAGAGACCGGAACCGTTCCCTGGTGGGTGGAAAAAAATGATTCCGGGGCCGCCGTCGTCTCCCTGGAGCGCCTGGCGACATCCGATCCAGACGCTTTGAAACGAATGCTCAGCGAATTGGCCTTAAATGAAATCGGCATGACGCGTCTGATTTTTCAGTTTCCGGATCGCCTCCTTGAAAAAGTCGCGAACCTGTTTCATGAAGATTTAAAACAGCGAGCCATTGTCCCGGCGGGCGTTGTTGTCCGGGAAATGCGCGAGATATTCCCGGAAGAATTCAGGCTGGAAATATGGCGGGGCGCGTTTTTATCCATGATGGCGCGGCGGCGTCAGATGGTTTCGCCGGGCGGAATGCAGGAGGATATCTTTTTTCATGTCTTAAAAAGCGACACGATCTCCCCCATTGATTTTTTTCAAACCGCGCGCCGCCGAATCCATGCGTTGGAAAAATCCGGGCATGCGTTTAAGAGCGGAATTTTAAACGCCGTCAAACAGTCGCTGAAAAAAATCGGAGAAACACAGGAAAAGACAGACCCCGGACGCCGGGGGTTAAAAAAGGGCCGGGAGTCGTTAAAAGAGCGCGCCCAGGTCATGCCCGAGATTCCGAAAACAGGAAAATACCCGTTCAGCGACATTGAGGAAATATTTGCGGGCAACGCCGGGCTTGTTTTGTTGCATGAGTTTTTGCCCGGCTTTTTTGAAAAAACAGGTCTGATGGCAGACGACCGGTTTGTGTCATATGGCGCCGAAAGACGCGCGGTTCTTCTGCTCCAGCATCTGGTTGACGGCGGCGTCGAAGCGCCGGAACAGACGCTTTGTTTGAATAAAATTTTATGCGGAGTCGATCTGGCCGAGCCGGTGGAAAAATGGTATGAGCCGAGCAAAAAAGAGAAGATGGAATCAGACGCCCTTTTAACCAGGGCCATGGAAATGTCGCCGGGGATCAAAGAGATGAGCGTGGACGAATTCAGATCTGTTTTTTTGCAAAGAGACGGTTCTTTGAGCGTTCGGGACCGGACATGGCTTCTGCGCGTGAAATCCGAGGGAAGGGATATTCTTTTGGATGGATTGTTTTTTACGGCGAGGCCCATCGCTCTGCCCTGGATGCCGGACCCGCTTTTCGTGGAATGGTCTTAAAAAATAAAAGGAGAAGATACGATGTCCCCACAACGAATAACAGAAGCGACTTTAAGCGACGCCCTGGCCGCCGCGGCCTATGGCGTCATGTCCTCGCGGGAGAGACTGAATCATATATCCGTGGGTATCGCCGCAAACTTTCCGGGTTCAACCGGCGCCGACGCGCCAGACGCCGGGCGATCATTTTATCGATTTGACGAGGCGTCCATGGAATTGAGAATGGCCCTTTCCATGGAGAAGGCCGGGGACGATTCATTGATCGTCAAGGCCGCGTATCTGAATGCGGATTATTGCAACGAATATGACTACGACCCCGGCGCCGCCAGCGCCATACGGGTTTCCATGTCGCCCGCGGAGCCGGGTCAGGAGATCAAAGACGAAATTAACCGGATCAAAGAGGTCCGGCAAAAAAAGAATTTTGACGCGATCCGGCTCTATAAAGGGACCGGAGAGGCGCCTTCCATCATTCAGTTTAAATCAGCGGGCCTGAATCATGTCATGGATGAAAATCTTCAGGCGTATCTGGATGCGGTGGCGGCAACGACGGGTCTTTTTGATGTGGCAAAGCTTCAAGAATTGATGGACCGGGTGAACGCATTTCAGATTATCAAGGGGCGCGGCGGCTCTCAGGAGGCGCCAGCCATTTCCATGGACGACCTGACGTCCGCCGGGTTGAAAAACATACTGGAAGCCAATCTGGGCCTGTATCAAAAGAAAATCTCCGAAACAACGATTTCCGATTTCACACAGGCGCAAAACATCGTCCATGAGTCCAATTTTCAGGCGGTTCGCATGGCTCCTGAAATCAGCGATTTGAATCGGCTGAAAATTCTGGGTCTGGACAATTTCATCGAGCCTCTTGTCACGGCGTATCAATTGAGCATGGGGGTGTCGAATTTTTCGACCATTGAGGAATTAAGGGGCCTGTTTCATCGGGCGAACCTGGGCGCCATACGGGATTACAGCCTGAAAGGGGATTCGCCCGAAGCCACGGCGGGTCAGATAACGGCGGTGGGGATTCAGAGAGTCGTGGATGAAAACATCGCGTTTTACAACGAAATCATGAGGCGGTTGTCTGTTCGTTATCTTCCGGATTGGGACAATCGGGTGAAAAACGCGGCGACGGCCTACAGGGATTCGGTGGTCCGGGCCGATTTTTTTACGAATATTCAGCCGTTGCAAGACGTGATTGACGCGGTGAATATGGATGTGATTCGGAAACATTCAGAGCCCATGACCATCAAACGACTCCAGGCCATGGGAATGGAAAAAGAGACGTTGATCCAAGGGAATCTGGAGAACTATCGTCTGGGGGTGGAAAAAAATTCCGATGCGCTGTCCGTTCGATCCGATGTGCAAATACTAATAAATCGTGAAAACAGGCTTGCGGACATGCGGGGTTATCGCTTTGCCGGCGACATGACGCCGGTTTCCGCTCAGTGGCTTTCCGGCATGGGGCTTAACCATGTCAAGGAGGCCCATTTGGAATATTACAAGTCGGTGATCTTGACATCTGGATCAGGTTTTCCAGCAAGCTTTGAGGCGGCGCAGGGTTTGATCCATCGCGTCAACGCCGAGCACGGCGATCTGACCGGCCTCAAGGCGTCCGGGGCCGATGGCATTCGCGATGAGAAATTCGCCTTGTACAGCGCCGCTGTTTCCGGTTCGAATTCAGCGGGCCGTTCGTTGGCGCTGCAGGCCATTGTGGATATGGAAAACGCCATTTCCGCCATTCGGGATTACTGCCTGAGCGGCAATGCGTCCCCCCTTTCCATCAAACAGATCAAAGAGACCGGGGTGGATCAGTTTATGGAGGCAAATTTTCAACATTACCGGACAGGCATTGCCTCGGCCGACTCCATTCCGGGCATTTCCGAGCTTCAGGGGGTGGTGGATTATATCAACGCCATCGTTGAAAAAACCGTCGGGATCAATGAATTGAAAAACGCGGGCATTGGAAACGGGGTGGAGGCCAATCTGGGGAAATACAAGGACGCCGGATTCACCCCGAACATTGGGGATATGAAAAAACGGGCGGATCTTGTTAATTTTCAGGTGATCCAGGCCAGCGCGCTGGCCAAAGACGCCCAGGGCATCTCCATAGAGCAACTCCAGGCCGTGCGGACGGCCGATGGGCTAAGCCTGAATATTATAGAAGAAAATTTAATGTGGCACCGGTCGGGCATTGCCGCGGCGGGGATTATACCGGATGTGGGGACGCTGGAAAACATCATTGACGGCCAGAATGCGCTGGCCGTTATTCAAAGCTTCCGATTGACCGGAGACGCCCGTGAATTGACCCTGGCCCAGTTGAACGCCTCTGGCGTCAAAAATTTGGACAACGCCTATCTGACGGCGTACCAAAGAGCCATTGAAGAGTCGGTCTCCATCGTGAATCGTCACGGATTGCAGGCCCTGATCAATGAAGTCAATGAGGCATAAAATTTAAACATGGAGAAGATCATGACTCATATTTTAAAATTAAATGGCGATTCTTACATTGAGATGCCTGACTTTAACATGGAACATTCCGGCGATTACACCATAGAAGTCTGGGTCAGGGCGGATGCTCTCAGTGCGGATGGCTCGGCCTTTCTGGTGAAAAAAGCCGTGGGAGAGTCGGTTCAGTATGGAATTAAGTTAAACAAAGGCCAGGGCGTCTGGTCGGCCCGGGGATATTACGGAGAGACGGGCGTCATCGAAACAGAGATTTCAGATTTATCCAATACGTGGCGCCACATCGCGCTGGCGGTCTGTTTTTCAAAACCGGGCCATGCCTGCCGGGCGGTTTTGTATATCGACGGCGAGCCTCGCGAGATCAGTCCGCCGGACACGTCGGAACCCATCACCCCCATTTTGGCGTCAAATCTTTATCTGGGAAATGGTTTCAGGGGGGCTATGGCCGACGTTCGAATATGGAACGTGGAAAGAACCGGGGCTGAGATAAAATCAAATATGCGTCATCTTCTGACCGGCAGAGAACCTGGATTGATCGTTTATCTCCCGTTGTTTGAAGGGGAGGGGGCCATCAAAGAATATGTGTTTAAACGAAAGACAACGCCTTTTGACATCGCATGGGAAAAGCAGGCCTCTCCGATTATAAAACCGACGGACAGCTGTTTGAACATGCAATGGGAAAATCATTATGCCAAAGCGGACGCCTTTGACGGATTCCCCTCTGTCCGAATCACAGTGGAATTTTGGGCAAAGACATTCAATACTTCGGATCACTGCGTCCTGTTTTCCTATAATGCCGGGGATGGCCCGGACGCTTTTTGCGTGAAAAAAGCCGGGAGCCTTGTTTTGGGGGTCGGCGGGGAGGAGATAGACTCGGGGGTGAGCGTGGCCGATGGCGAATGGCGGCATGTCGCGGTGTCATGGCATGCCCTCACCGGAAAGACGATTTTGTATAAAGACGGCGTGGAAATGTTTTCCGGCGAGCTGGCCCCAGGAAAATATATCCCGACGTCCGGAGGATTGATTCTGGGCCGGGACTCGTCTGGTCTGGATGCTCTTTCCGGCGGGAATTTGGCGCCTCCGTTTGAAGGGAGGCTGTGCGACGTCAGGATATGGAGCGTTATCCGTTCACAAAAAGAGATTGTTCAGGACATGTTTTTCAGGCTGGCCGGAGACGAGCCGTATCTGGAGGGGTGCTGGAGACTGGACGAAGGCGTTGGCAACCAGGCGTTAAATTCCCGCCGGCAACGTCCTGACCTTGATTTGATCGGCTCTGGAATGTGGAGGGATTCCGCCTTGTTTTTAAAAGACCCTCCGACGCTTCAGACGCTGGCCATGCGCGATCAAATGGAGGGCTTTGATTCGGCGACGTATGAGAGCCGCATCGCCGATCTTCTGAAAAAAATAGGGGAGCTGGAGAGCGCCGCTTTGCCTGTGTCATTCGATGAAACCCTGGAAAATCTAAACAAGCAGATATCAGAGGCCAGGAAAAACTCAAAAGAGAAATACAATTATTATATCGGGGATGTGAATATGGAATTGAAAGCGATTCCCTTATCGGGAGGGTCTGGAAAAGACTCCAAAATTATTTTTCCCACCGCGACCCAGCTTGGGGATATGGAACCGGATCAGTTGAGCGCCATCAACGTAAAATTTTTGCCCCGTTATGATCGGGAAAACGTCGAATAATTTCAAACCAACAGGAGAAGACTCATGCCGAACAGAGCCAATGAATATAAAATCGAATATGACGTTCCCGAAGAACTTGAAAAAAGACTTCGCGATTATCAGCTTCGTTCCGGGGATGTCCAAAAATTTAAAGATGACGTGGTCGTGGAACTGTCTCACAAAGCCCTTTTAAACGGTTCTCCAGATCAGGATTTCAGCGTGAAAAATCTTTCCGTTCAGCACGGCGCCCAGGTGAAAGGAGACGCGACCCTGGAAAAAGACCTGTCTGTCAAAGGCAACGCGGCGCTGGAGAAAGATCTCGTCATAAAAGGGAAGTTGACGGTGGAAGGCGACATGATCGCCAAAGACACGGATCACATGATCGGCGACGTTCTGCTTGGGGATCAGGACGGAGACTCCGTGACCATCAGCGGGTTGTTGCAATCGAGCCACAGCTCCGGGAATCTTGAGATCAATGACGCGTTGCATGTCTCGGAGAATTTGGCCGTGGATGGCGACGCGAATTTGGAGAAAGATTTGTCTGTCAAGGGCGACGCGGATGTGACCGGCGATCTGTCTGTCAAGGGCGACGCGACCCTGGAAAAAGATATATCTGTAAAAGGTGACGCGACCCTGGAGAAAGGTTTGTCTGTCAAAGGCAACGGGGATGTGACCGGCGATCTGTCTGTCAAGGGGAATTCCAGTTTGGGAGACGGGGACGGGGACGCGGTTCTGGTGACCGGGGCCATGAGTTCGGGCCACAGTTCCGGGAATCTTGAGATCAATGACGCGTTGCATGTCTCGGAGAATTTGGCCGTGGATGGCGACGCGAATTTGGAAAAAGATTTGTCTGTCACGGGCGACGCGGATGTGACCGGCGATCTGTCTGTCAAGGGGAATTCCAGTTGGGGAGACGGAGACGGGGACGCGGTTCTGGTGACCGGGGCCATGAGTTCGAGCCACAGCTCCGGGAATCTTGAGATCAATGACGCGTTGCATGTCTCGGAGAATTTGGCCGTGGATGGCAACGCGAATTTGGAAAAAGATTTGTCTGTCAAGGGCGACGCGACCCTGGGAAAAGATATATCTGTAAAAGGTGACGCGACCCTGGAGAAAGATCTGTCTGTCAAAGGCGACGCGGATGTGACCGGCGATCTGTCTGTCAAGGGGAATTCCAGTTTGGGAGACGGAGACGGGGCCGCGGTTCTGGTGACCGGCGCCATGAGTTCGGGCCACAGTTCCGGGAATCTTGAGATCAATGACGCGTTGCATGTCTCGGAGAATTTGGCCGTGGATGGCGACGCGAATTTGGAGAAAGATTTGTCTGTGAAAGGAGACGCGGCGCTGGAAAAAGATTTGTCTGTCAAGGGCAACGCGACCCTGGAAAAAGATATATCTGTAAAAGGTGACGCGACCCTGGAAAAAGGTTTGTCTGTCAAAGGCAACGCGGATGTGACCGGCGATCTGTCTGTCAAGGGGAATTCCAGTTGGGGAGACGGAGACGGGGACGCGGTTCTGGTGACCGGCGCCATGAGTTCGAGCCACAGCTCCGGGAATCTTGAGATCAACGACGCGCTGCATGTCTCGGAGAATTTGGCCGTGGATGGCGACGCGACCCTGGGCGGCGGACTTTCAATCACCGGGAATGTGAAATCAGCCAGCGTCGCCACCGGGAATATCACCGCGTCCGGCGCGGCCACAGCGGCAAATTTTTTGGGCAAAGGTTTTGGGCTGACCGATCTGAATGCGGACCATATTTCCCAAGGCGTTCTTAATCCGGATCGAGTGCCGGGATTGAGCGCGGATAAAATTGTTTCGGAAAAATTGGCCCCGGACAGAATTCCTGATCTGGACGCCGGCCGAATCGCCTCCGGCATTTTTTCCAAAGATCGAATCCCGGCGTTAAACGCGGATAAAATAGTGGCGGGAAAACTGCCCATCGACAGAATCCCGGGGGACCCCAATGAAAATCTCGGGTCCAGCGATTCCGTGGTTCCGACTCAAAAAGCGGTGAAACACTATGTGGATCATCATAAGAGCGGCGTCATAGATATCGACGGCGCGCCCCCTTTATGGATTCGCGAATGGGAAATGTCCGGGGCCGAGACTGAGTTTGACTCCGGCGTCTCCGCTGAAGTATGGGAAGCCGGCATTATAGGGTTCCGGGTTGAAAAAAAGAAAACGAAAGATCCGGATATTTTAGGCGACGAGGCATGGGGCGGTTCGGCGCAGGCGTATCCCATGGTTAAGAATGGACAATGGTCAGTGGTTTGCGAGTTTAAAAACGTATGGAAAAAAACAAGCGCCTGGAAAGTCAAGGTCATCTTTATACGAAAAGAAATGTGCAAAATCGGGGTCGATTTGAGCGGCGTTGAATAGAGATAAAAAACAGGCGCAACACTATAGACAGAGTAGAGCGATCGTCCATTTTACGCCTTTGGCTTGCGACTTTGGCCAGAAGAGGGCGGGCGATGGCCACATGGGGGACGTTATTTTAGAAATGGGAGGAGACCCCCCTTTTTTTTAAAAAAAGAAGATCCGGATTCCTTGATGATCAGGCAATGGAAAGGAATAAACGATGTTTAATTGGGACGCGATCAAGAATTTAAAACAGGGTTCTTCGGATGTCTCGGCCATCAAAGAGTCCCAGACTCTGTTGCATGAGCTGGGGTTTGACGACGAGCTGAACTGGAAAACCTATGGCGCGGATGGCGATTACGGAAAATCGACCGCGGCGGCGGTGAAAGCGTTCGCCGAAAAAAACGGGATTGAGACGGACGGAAGACGGATGTCCCCTGAAATCGCCAACGCGCTGTTGGCCCGGTTCGACATTCTCGACGAGATGCGCCATCTGAAAAACGGAATAAAAAACAAGAAGCTTGGCGATTTTTATCGCCGGGGGTCTTCTTCGGCCACGGCCGTGGCCGCCATTCAGACCCTTTTAAACGAGCTGGGTTTTTCAGAGGCGCTAAACTGGAATGAGCAAAGCCCGGACGGGGATTACGGGGACGCCACCGCCAGCGCCATGAAACAGTTCGCCGAGTCCGAGGGGATCGCGTGCGACGGGGAGACGCTCACTTTGGAGGCGGCTGAAAAAATCATTGAAAAACGGACGGTATTTTATGGAAAAGACTGGGACAACGACGGGGGGGTGGTTTTGGAGTCGAGACTAAAAACCGCGGCCGGGAACCTGTCGGTGCGGGAGACCGTGGAGAAAAAGCGGACCCGTCTGTATGTGGCCGATGAGGATCAGGAGATTCGGTTCACCCGTTTTAAAAAAGGGGTCTATTTTTTCGGGGAAAAAACCCCGGCCGATTTCATCGCGAAACACAGACAGAGCCTGTCTGAATTTCCAGGCCTCAACGATTCAGCGGTGAACGTGATGATCGCCGTGGCGGAAAACGAGGGGAACATGGACGCCGTCAACACCTGGGACAATTCATTCATGACCTTCGGGATGTTCCAGTGGACCATCGGCGCCGGGGACGGGCCGGGCGAGCTGCCCGCGTTGCTGAAAAAAATCAAAGAGATTCGGCCGGATCTGTTTGAAACCTATTATGGCCAATACGGGCTGGATATCATCGACACAAACGAGACCTCCGGCTATTTCACTTTAAACGGGAAAAAACTGACCACCGCGGCGGACAAGGAGGTTTTGAGGGGAAACCAGTGGAGCTTCTTTTTTTCCGCGGCCGGGCATGACACGGATATCCGATCCATTCAGGTGGCCCACGCCGTTTCCAGAATCGCCTCTTTTTACGACAGCGATTCGTACAAAGTCAAAGGGCATAAACTGTCTGAGCTGATCACCTCCCAATACGGGGTGGGGCTTTTGCTGGACAATCATGTCAACCGCCCCGGCTACGTGAAAAAATGTCTGGAACGGGCCATGGACGAGACCGGGCTGTCCGACCCTGAAAATTGGACCACGGATGACGAGGGAAAATTGATTGAGGCGTATCTGAAAATCCGGGAGACCTACGGAAAGTCCCCCATGACCGACGCGAAAAAAAGGGCGGAAGTGACGGCCAAACATCTGGAGGCGGGAACCATTTCACATGAGCGGGGATCGTTTGTGTATGGATAAGCAAAGTGAATTTTTAATAAACGAACGCGAGACCAGGCGCTGTGGCGGCGCGGCTAAAAAGTCAGATTGGATTTAAGGAGCATTATAAATATGGCGGCGACCAGACTAAGCATAAAACCGGACATCCATTTCATAACCTTTATTTCCGCCTTTGTCTCGGCTTTTAACTCTGCGATATCGCTTTTGACTTCCGAGATATCGCTTTTCAATTCGCTTTTGACTTCCGCGATATCGCTTTTGACTCCCGCCATATCGCTTTTGACTTCCGCGATATCAATTTTGACTTCCGCGATATCAATTTTTGTCGCAAGATCTTCGCGATTTTTATTCCTGAAATCTATGAACGCATCATTGATAATGTCTGTCTGGGTTTCAGCCTGCTCTTCGGTAAAACCGACATTAATGAATCGTTTGATATAGGCGTGAGTGTCAATCGTCGCGGCCATGCCGTTTCCCATGGAAGCCTCCTTTAATGAATGAATGGATATGACTATTAATTAAGCGCTAATCGCAAAAATGTCAATAAAAAGAAAGTTGGAAAGACGTGAAAACTCAAAAAAATATTATAGATCGTTTTAAAAAGGCCCAACATTTTCCTTTCGGGGCCAAATTTTATAAAACCGACCTTCATTTCCACACCCCGGCCTCGGAAGACGCGCGCGGGAGCAACCGCTACAACTTCAACCCCTACAAAGTCGCTTATCCAAAAAACAGGGACGCCCCGGATTACGGGGAGAAAGTGGCCGCCATCCAGGCCAAGATCAAGTCCCAGGCCGTTGAGATGGCGGAAAAAATCGTCCAACGCTTTTTAGAGGTCCACCTTTCTCTGGTGGCCATCACCGATCACAACGGCATCGGAACCATATGGACCGACGACGAATCGAAAAACCGCCACATGGATCTGTCGGCCCCGACCTGGTACGAACTCATCGACGATCAGGCGCAAAAGGCCAACCGGAGAGCGGGCCAAACCCTTTTGTCCATTCTTCCCGGAGTGGAGATCAGCACAACGGGCATGCATGTTCTGGCCATCTTTCCCCCCCAGCGCCCCCGGAGGCAGATCCATTTCATGATCTGCGATCTGCTCCATGAGATCGGCTTTACCCCGGATGAGTGGGGGAAAAATCCCGAAGTGGGAAATGCCAGCGCCTTTGACGCCATTGATCGGATTGTCGGCAAAGGGGGGCTGGCCATTCCGGCCCACATCGACGGGAGCGATCAGTCCATGTTGAAACGGTTTGGTCTGACCAGCGGGGCCATGAAGGATGTGTTGAAGCATCCCGGTCTGTCCGCCGTGGAAATCGTGAACCCGGAAAAATTTATGAAAAAAAACAGGAAGCTGAAAACATCGCTTCACCGCTGGATCACCGGGCTGCGGCATAAAGAGGGACTGTTGCCCTTCGCCTATTTTCAGGGTTCCGACGCCCACGACATCCCCGGCGCGGCCAAACGACACACCTGGGTGAAGATGACCGAGCCCTCCTTTTCGGGTCTTGAAACCGCCATCAAAATGCCCTCGTCCCGGGTCCGGGTCTCGGCGTTTCACACACGTAAGACCGATGGCCTTTTTCTTCACAGCCTGGCGCTGAAGACCGATTATTTCAAAAATCATCACATCCGGTTTAACCGGCATTTGAATTGCGTCGTCGGCAAAAAAGGCGCGGGCAAATCCGGCATGTGCGAATTGATGAGAGGTTTGACGAATTTTGAGGCGTCGCCAACCGCTTTGGAGATCACCCTGATTATGGAAAAAATCACGGATTCCGTCTCGTCGTTTTACGCCTTTTGCCAAAAGGGAAAAGGGAGGGAGCCGGAGTTTTATTCCTTCGACCCGGAGGTCGGCTCGGTGGAAAGACTGGATCGGGAAGACGCCCGGACGCTTAAAATCGCGCCCAAATTTTACAACGCCGCGCGCATCGAAGAGGCGGTCTCCTCAAGGGAGAAAATGAACGAATTTTTGATCAAGCATTTTGGGCCGGTCTCCAAAGAAAACGCCGCCGCCTTTAACGAGCGTTTCGCCATCCCTGGATTTTTGGAGGAGACGGCGGACCCGTTGCTGTTTCTGGAGGCCGGAGAGGGTCGATACATTCTGTCGGCCAACCGGGGGTGGCGCAAAAAAAAGCCGGAGATGGCGGAGTTTTTCACCCTCGGCCGCAGCATGAGAAAGACCGTTATTTTGTGCATGGTCATGATCATGAGCCGATTTGGACCCGCCATCGTCAGCGCCCCGGAAACCGATTTTGACAACCGGCACATCACGGATTTTTTAGCGCCGGTCATCAAACGATACAAGGAGAAACAGCAGGCGCTTCTGTTTACCAGCCACCCGATCATGGCGGTGAACACCGATCCCGACAATTATATTCTTCTGGATGTCAAAGGGGACAAATTAAAAAAAATAGACTCGGGATTCGCCATTGACGATCAAGACAAAAAAAAAGCGCTGCTGAACATCGTGGAAGGGAGCGTGAAATCCATCCAGAGACGGATTTTTGTGTATGACCTTTAAACCACAGATTTTGGATTTTTTTTAAAAAAAAGAAAGGACGATATGAAAAAAAAAATGGTCGCAAAATGCATGGTCGTCGCGGTTTGCATGGCGGCGCTTCTTTCCGGCTGCGGGTTTAAATTTGGGAAATTTCCCACGTATTTTGACGACGTCACCTACAAGAGCCTGACCGACGCCAAGGCGGACGTCCTTTTTTTGTACGCCTCCTTTGGGGAGCCGGTCCTGGATATGGATGAAATCAATGGGGTCCGTTTAAATATCGCCCGGCTTCATGAGTATGAAAAAGGGAAGGGCGCGGCCAACGCGGCCACCGCCAGACAGATTGGATTGATCGCAAACGCCTTTGCCGACCACGTGAAAAACAGGATGTCAAAAGTGGCCTGGACCCCCTTTGACATGGAGGATTTCAAAGAAAATATCGCCGAGTATTTTGATATCGCCATCAAAACCGAACGGTCCAAAAACAAAAAATGGAAGAAATAGCAGGGAGGGGCCCATGAATAATGACTGGTTGAGCGATGACTGGCTGAATCTGTTTGACGATTTAAAAGAGGAGGTCGTGGGCGAGTTGAAAAAAGAGTTTCACTTATTGATGGAAGACCTTGGAGAGAATCGGGGGATTTTTGTTCAATACGGCGAAAAACTTAAAAAGTACGCCGACCGCCTGGCCATTGGCGCCATGTCAACCCAGGATTTTCAGGTTCGGGTTCGGGATCTGGAGCGGTTGACGGAAATGCGGCTTTTGCAAGTGGAGGTGGAACAATCGGCCCGGGCCCAGGCGGCGCTCAACAAAGCCACGGATTTGGTTTTAAATAAATTGATAGGCGCCATAGTGTAACCGCAAAGGAGAAAAAAATGCTGGAAAAATTATTAAAAATGGCGGAGGAGTCCTCCAAAACTCCCCCAAAAGAGAATCAGGGCAACCATCAAGGCGACGCCGTCTCCACGGGAATCAAGGAGACCGTGGAAGTCATCGAAGCGCTGGCTCTGATCACGGTCTTTTTGACCCGACGAATCAAAGACGGCATCGGGGCGGACGACGCCATGGCGTTGATGCAAAAAATCATGTCCGACCCCGAGTTTCTGGCGGTGTTCACCCGGGCCGTCGACGGCATCAACGAGATTCCAAACGAGCTGTCCGATCTGAATTTTGACGAGAGCATCACACTGGGAATACTCGGTCTGAGTTTTATCAAAGACGTGGTGAACACATTGAGCGAACCCTGAATTATTTTTCAACTTTGACCTTGGATGGCGTCGTAAAAAAAGACCATCGCGCCGTCTCACCAGGAAAGGAGATTGTCATGAAAAAAACAACGGCGTGGGTCATGCTTTTTTTGTTTCAGATCGTCCGTCTTCTTTACGCTGGCACAGGCGGCGGGCTGGCGGCGGACCCGTCTTTGGGAACCCGTGTGAGTCGAACGGGTCAGGTTCATGACATCGCCGGGGGATCGCGGGTCGGCGACAATTTGTTTCACAGTTTCAGCGAGTTTAATGTCGAGACGGGAGAAACCGCCAATTTTCAAGGAAACGCGGCCCTGGCCAATATCATCGGCCGGGTGTCGGGCGCGAATGATTCCTGGATAGACGGCGTTTTGAAGACCACCGACACTCTGGCCAATCTGTATCTGATCAATCCCAACGGACTGTTGTTTGGGGGAAACGCCCGCATTGACATTCAAGGCTCCCTGCACATCAGCACAGCGGATTATCTGCGATTTCAAGATGGAAAGACGCTGTATGCGAGTTTGGGTTCCACCTCTGTTTTAAGCGCTCCGCCCGTCGAGGCGTTCGGATTTATAGACCGGTCTCCGGGAACCATCCATTTTTCGGGAAACAATGTGGATTTGGTGGAAAACAGCGCGTGGAATCTCCCCGATGGAAAAGATATGTCCATTATCGGAGGCGATATCACCATCGAAAGATATTCCATATCTGGCAGCGCCGGCCGGTTTCAAGCCGCCGCCGTGGGGGGAGCGGGAGAAGTGACGTTCAATGAAAGCGCCTCTCCTGAACAAAGGCTTTTGGCGACTTCCCAAATATTGGGGAATATTGTCGTAAGAAACGATTCAAGATTGCGCTCCAACAATGGGGGCGATTTTTATATCCGGGCCAATGGCCTGACTCTTGAAGAGAACACAGGGGTGACCACCACATTTGGCACAGTGGTTTTACAAGATCAGGTGGGCGAGCTTGGGATTTATGTCAATGAGTTAACGTTTCTCAACGGGGGATTTGTCAGCGCCAGCGTCATTGTTCCCGGCATCAAAGGCGGCGACATTCATATCCGGGTGGATGGAGGAGCCGTCATGAAAGGGGGAAAATCCTATAATGGCGGGGCGGAGGTTTTCAACAGCGGAATTTCTTCCATATCTGGAGGAAATGTGTATTGGAGATGGGATGGGGGCGATGGGGGCGATATCAGACTGAAGGCAAAAACCCTGGAATTGTCGGATAAAGCGGGCATCGGCGTCGATAGCGTGGGAATCGGGAACGGGGGGAGAATCTTTATCGACGCCCAGGAAATGAGAATCGGAACAGGCGGCAAAATCGGGGCCGGAACCCTTAGAAATGGCAACGGCGGAGTGGTGGAATTAAAAGTCGGGACGTTGAATCTGGACGGGGGAGTCATCATCAGCGAAACGGGAAAATTAACGACCAGCACGGGAACGTATACCATGGATGGAAGCGCCGGGGTGGCGGGAGACATTAAAATCACAGCCGACGATCTGTTTTTAACCGGCGCCGCGAAAATCAGCTCCAATACCTACGGCCTTGGAGAGGCGGGGGGCATTGACATCGTCGCGGGAAATATTGACATGAAAACAGGCGTTATCTCCTCTGAAAGCAAGAATGCTGGCAACGGCGGAAACGCGGGAACAATCGACGTCAACGCGGCGTTTGCCGTGAATATGATGGATGGCGCCACCGTGACCACTTCCACCGTCGGCAGAGGGAACGCCGGGGATATCCGCATGGTCGCCTCTGATATTTCACTGAACAACGGCGCTTATATTTCATCCGAAAGCCAATCCATCGGAGATGGCGGCCATGCCGGAACCATATGGATTGACGCGAAAAATGCCATTGAAATAAACGGAGGCTCTCATCTTTCAACCACGGCGTACGGCGTTAATAAAATCGGACGCGGCCATATTTATCTGAAAGCAAAAGAACTGTGGATGGACCAGGGGTCTTATGTGATTTCTGAAAGCAGGTCCGCGGGCGACATTGGTTTGAGCGACGTGGATATCGGGGTGGACATCACACACACATGGGATTCGGATATAACCGCCTACCTGATCAGTCCTTTGCAAACCTACACTCTGCTTTTTGACGGCGTCGGCGGAGATGGAGAAAATTTTACAAACACCGTGCTGGATGATGAGGCCGCGACGGCCATTCAAAATGGTTCGGCGCCGTTTTCCGGGAGGTTTCAACCCGAGGGGCGTCTCGGTGATTTTGACGGAGAAAATCCCAACGGCCAATGGACGCTTGCCATTTTTGACGGGCAGTCGGGAGACGACGGCCTTTTGAATGACTGGTCGCTGCGTTTGGACGGAGCCCCGGAGCTTTCATGGGGAGGGGAGCCTTTGGAAATCAGCAAGCGTCTGGATTACACGGAGTCGTCATTGACGATTTCAGGCGTTGACACCCGGCATATTCCCGCGGCGGATGCGGGAGAAATCACCATGAACATCGCGGGCAAAATGACGCTTAAAAACGGTTCGTATATCTCCACCAATTCACAGGGCGATGGAAAAGCGGGCCATATTTATCTGAACGCCGCAACCGTAAACATGGAGAGCGGGGCGTATGTTCATTCAGCCACCAGCGGGTCGGGCCGCGCCGGACGGATTGTCGTCCATGCGACGGGTTTGGCGAAGATGTCCGACGGCGCGTTTATGAGCGCCTCGACAAGCGGAATCGGCGACGCCGGGGGAACGGACGCCGATGGCAATGAACTGGGGATATTTGTCAGCGCTTCGGAGTTCTCAATGGACGGGGCCTCATATCTCGCCTCCGCCAGCGAGTTTCCCGGAGATGGCGGCGACGCCGGAAACGTTTCCGTCGATTCGGTCAATGACATCCATTTGAGCCATGACAGCTATCTGTCCACCACCACCTATGGCCGGGGCGCCGCCGGGAATATCCGCATGAAGGCCGGAAAAAGCGTCGTCATGTCAAACGGGGCCTATATCGAATCGGAAAGCAAATCCGCCGCCCAGGGCGCGGGTCATGCCGGCGGCGTTGAAATCAAGGCGGGCGACTCTGTTTTGATGACAAATAACAGCCGGATCACCACAGAATCCAAAAACGCGGGCAAAGGGGCGGGCGGGGGAATCGACATTCGAACCACAAAAAAACTCTATTTATTGAATTCATGGATCACCACAAGCGCCAGAGGCGGACAGGCCACCGGGGGCAATATATTTATCGATCCTGTGTTCACCATTTTGCAGAATCGCGCGCCGTATGCCCTGGGGATAAGCAACAGCCGCATCGCCGCCAACGCCCATGGCGGACCTGGCGGCGGCATAACGATCATCACCGATTACCTTCTGAAGGCTCCCGACAGTCAGATTGAGGCGTCGTCGTCTCTTTCAAGCCCCGGAACGATCCGCATTCAATCCTTTGAATTTGATGTTTCAGGGGTCTTGGCGAATCTGAGCGCCCATCCCCTGGATGTCTCCAAATGGCAAAAAACGCCATGCGGGTCGCGCGTCGGCGCCAAAGAGAGCCGACTCGTCGTCAAAGGCAGGGACGCCGTTCCCACGGCCCATGATGATTTTTTGTCTGGATTGCCCGTTATTTTTTCCAGCGCCGAGTTTTTCGCCGAAGATGGCAATCCGAACCGGGTCGTTTCCCTTGCGCCCGAGGCGTTTAAAAAAAACAGAGAGGATGCGCTCATGGAAGGAGAATGTAAAAAAGATTGTGGTGAAAAATAATGACGCCAAAAAAAATCGACGCCTTCCCGCCCGCCTTTGGGCCAGCCGCTTTTTTACTTCGGGCAAGTAGCGGCCCATTCTGTGTTTGGGGGGGCGCGCGCCTGTTTTTTTTAATCAAGGGCGTTGGGTTGTTGTGGCTCGTCGCCCTGATCAGTTTTGCCAACATCGGGTTTGCCGCCGCTGAGCCACCCCTTTCCCAGCGGATGAAACTGTGGGTGAACCGGATTGATTTGCGGGGGAACGTCGTCATCTCCACAAAAGAGCTTTCCGAGATTTGCGCGCCTTACGAAAACCGGGAAATCACCATGGAGGAATTGAATGAACTTAGGGAAAAATTGACGCGTCTTCACACGGATCGGGGCCACATCAATTCCGGAGCCATCATCCCGGAGCAAGACGCGGCCGGCGGCGTCATTGAGATCGTCATCATCGAAGGAAAAATAGTCGCGACCCGCGTCTCTGGAGGCGGGCGGCTGAAAAAAAGATACATTGTCAGTCGTTTAAAATCCGCGCTGCCCAAAGATCGGGCCTTTAACATCAAGAGTCTGGAAAACAGTCTAAAGATGCTCAAGCAGGACAGACGGATTGAAAACATCAACGCCGCCATCTCGCCTGGACTTAAAGCTGGGGAAGCCAGACTGGATATTGAAATAGACCAAGCCAGACCGTGGCGGATGCGCCTGGGATTCAATAACCACGGCTCCCCTGGGATTGGATCTTTCCAGGGAGAAACAATGTTTTCCTGGCTCAATCTCACGGGATGGGGAGACACTCTGGGATTGAATTACAAAAAGACAGCGGGTTTTGATCATTATTCCGTGAATTACGCCATCCCCCTGACCCGTTGGGAGACCGCCTTTGAGATCGACTATTCCCGGTCGGGCTCCACGGTGGTTTCCTGGCCCTTTAACCGTCTGGATATCAAAAGCGACGCAAAGACGCTGGCCGTCTCTTTGCGGCAACCCGTTCACAGGACCCTTTCAAAGGAGTTTGCCCTGGGCCTGGGTTTGGAAAAACGGTCTGCCGAAACATATCTTCTGGGCATTCCATTCTCTTTCACATCCCACGCCGATGGTTACAAAACCGAGGCCACCCAGTTGAGTTTTTTTCAGGAATGGGTCTGGCGGGGCGCGACTCACGCCCTGGCGCTCCGCTCTGATTTCAGGTTTGGATTAAATTGGCTTGGCGCCACGGTTTATAAAGAAAAAGACGATGAGGCCATGGAATACGCCGATTCCGAATACATGACCTGGTTTGGCCAGTTTCAGTGGTTTAAACGAATCAAGCCGTTTAAAAGCGAATTTTTATTGAAAACCAACATTCAGCTTACCAACGATTCCCAGCTGCCATCCGGAGCCTTTTCCATTGGCGGCTCCGCCATGACGCGGGGGTATCGGGAAAATCAAATGACCGTTGACAATGGAATCGCGTCATCCCTGGAATGGCGCGTTCCGGCGTTTCACCTGAAATGGCCCGGACTCGCTGAAATTAAAAGCGATGGCCAGATTCAGCTGTTTGTTTTTTTCGATTGGGGCCGGGGCTGGAATGTCGGAGGGCGGCATCCGGTTCCCGATGAGATTTACAGCGTTGGCGCGGGTCTGATCTGGAGCGTCAATGAAAAAATCAAAGCCAGGATTTGCTATGGCCGCCGATTGGCAGAGGTTGACGCCCCGAGCGATTATGATCTTCAGGATGACGGCGTTCATTTCGGAGTCACGGTCGATTTTTTTTGAAGACGCCTTGGGGCAAAGGAGAAAAGGGATAAAATGACAACAAAAAACGCGGCGCGCGTCAGCCTGTTTCTAATGGCTCTTTTTTTCATGGCCGCCTCGGCCCATGGGGACGACGATGAAAAAATCGGGGGGATGGAAAGGAGCGCGCGTCTGTTTCAGAGGGGGGAGTTCGCAGAGGCGGGAGCCATTTTTCAAGCCATGTTGTCTCAGCCGCATGGAAAAGGGGAGGCGCCCATGCGTCTTGAAGCCGCCATGAAACTGGCCGAATCCTGCAAAGCCCTGGGGCGCCACCAAAGAGCCTTGCGGGTCTTTGAACAGGCCCTGCCTTTTTTAAAAAGAAGCGGCGACCGTTACCGGAACGCGGTTTTTTTAAATGGTCTGGCCGATCTTTATTTCACCCTTGGGAATATGGAGGCCATGTCAACCTGGCTGCTCAGGGGTCTGGAAGAGGCCCGAAAGGCGGGCCGGCCGTCTTTGCTGGCGGCGACGTTGAATGATCTGGGCAATGCCCGGGCCTGGGGCAAAGATTATAAACAGGCCCTGGCGGCGTATGAAGAGTCTCTGGAAATCATGGCCGATGATCAAAGTCGGTTCGGCGTCGATTTGAAATTTAAAACGCGGCTGAATCAAATCCGGGCATTGGGTCTGAATAATGAGACCCAGAAGGCGTCCGACCTGTTGGACCGGATATTTTTAGAATTTACAACAGGGGCGGACAGGCATGGCCACATCGTCAATCTCCTGGGGTGGCGAAGCCTGGTGGAGGAGTCGCGCGGCTGGGTCAATGAATCAAACGATGCGTCAAAACGTCTTTTCATGTTGGATCAAATTTTAAATCGAGCGCTTAAAATCGCCAAAAAAATGTCAAACGCCAAACACCTCTCTTACATTTACGGGTATTTGGGGCAACTGCGGGAAGAAGGGGGGCGCTATGAGGAGGCGAAAAAATTGACGTTAAGCGCGATTTTTTTTGCCGGTCAGATCAATGCCCCAGAGATTTTATATTTGTGGCAGTGGCAGATGGGGCGGCTTTTCGCGGCCCAAAAAAACAGTGAACAGGCCATTTTCTTTTATGAAAAATCCATCGGCTCCTTAAATCCCATACGCGGGGAGTTGTTCAGCGGGTATCGGAGTCGGAAAGATTTTTTTAATCTCAGGGTCAAACCGGTTTACTTAGGCCTGGCTCGCCTTCTTTTGGATCAGGGCAAAACCGCGTCTGATGAAACTGTTTCCAAAGATAAAATGGTGGCGGCCAGACAGACCATGGAGATTTTAAAAACAGCGGAGCTACAAAATTTTTTTCAGAGCGAATGCGCGGTGACGACCCAAAAATATCATGAAAGAGCGGACCGGACTCCAGATGGAGCCGTCCTGCTTTACCCCATCGTATTGAAAGATCGCCTGGTTCTGCTGGCGACGTTTCCAGATGGGATCAAACAAAAGCAGATCCATGTCACCGCCAAAGAGTTAAAACAGGTCGTGATTAATTTCAGGGTCGGATTGCAGAATCGAACCGACCGACGGTTTATATATGACGCGAAAAAATTATACCAATGGCTGATTCGCCCCTTTGAGGCGGAGTTTGAATATTACCATATCGACACCCTGATCATCGCGCCGGACGGGGCATTGAGACTGATCCCGTTTTCCACGCTTCACGATGGGGAAAAATTTGTCATTGAAAACTATGCCGTGGGCGTCATACCGGCCATCAGTCTGACCAATTTTGACACATTCAAATGGCCGGAAACGCCCAAAATTCTTATCTCCGGTCTGTCGGAGGCCACCCAGGGATTTCCCCCTCTTCCAAGCGTGGCGCAGGAGTTGAAAGATATCCGTTTGATCATGAACGCAAAGACGTTGTACTCCGGCAAAGAACACAGTCTAAAAAATTTGAAAAACGAGTTTGAAAACAACGATTATTCCATCGTTCACCTGGCGACTCATGGGGTGTTTGGCGACAGCCCGGAAAATACATTTTTGTTGCTTTACGAAGGGAGGCTGACCATGAATGATCTTTCGGAGCTGATCCAGACGAGGAGATTTAATAAAAAACCGGTGGAGCTTTTGACCTTAAGCGCCTGCCAGACCGCCCTGGGGGACGAGCGGGCCGCTCTGGGCCTGGCTGGGGCCGCAGTCAAAGCGGGCGTGAAAAGCGTCATGGCGACATTGTGGTTCGTCGATGATGAGGCCACTTCCTTTGTGATCAGGGAATTTTACCGACAACTGAAAATTTCCGGCATGTCAAAGGCCAAAGCGCTGCAAAACGCTCAGAAAAGTCTCATCTCAAAAAAACGGTATCGCCATCCCGCTTACTGGGCCCCGTTTTTATTGATCGGAAACTGGATGTGATGGGATGAAACGTTGTCGCCGCGCCATTATTTTTAATCACAGGGTGGAGCGATGGTTGGGGCTTCATCCATTTAAACGTCATCCATTTAAAAAAGAGAAGGAGAAATAGACCATGAAAACAAAATGGTTTTCAATGATCCCGACGTTGGTTTTTTTAAGTTTTATGGCGCTTTTGGTTGCCATAACCGCCGCCGTGGGCGGCAAAGCGAGCGAGCCTTCGGCGCCTGTTTATCAGCCGCCCAAAGAGGAACCCGAGCTTCGTCGGAGAGTGGGCGGGGCGGATGACACGGCGTCGCGGGGATTTGCGCGCGGGTTTGCCAGGGGATTTATCAGAGCAGAGACGTCAAACGACAAAGAGACGCCCATGCCCTCATTGATCGCTCCCCTGGCTCCGGAGACTGTGGGCATCGCCGCTTCAAAACAGCCGGCGCTGTTTTTTTACGTCTCATCGGCCTGGCCTCATGAGATCAGATTCACATTGAACAGCGAAGAGGAGATTGAGCCGATTCTTTCCATTCCCCTGGCCGGCCCGGCCCGGGAGGGGATTTTAAAGGTGGATCTGAAAAAGCATGGCGTCCGCTTAAAGCCTGACGTGGAATATGAATGGTTTGTGACCATCACGCCGGATCAAAAGGAACGCTCCGCCGATTTTTTTGGCAGCGCCGTTTTAAAGCACAGGCCGCCTTCAAAGGAATTTTCAGACAGACTGAAAAACGCCCCAAAGGATAAACATCATTATCTGTATGCGGAGGCCGGATTTTTTTACGACGCCATTCAAGAGGTTTGCCGACTTGTGGATGTGAACAAAGAGGCCAAAAAATTCAAACGGCGCCGGGCCGCGTTGAGCGAGCAGGTCAATCTGCCCGTTGTGGCGGAATATGACAGAAAAAAATGAAACCAACGGCGGCCAACATCAAATTGATCCTCAACGCCCTTTGGACGCTTTCGGCGAAGCGCCTGGCGAGGCGTTTGACGAGACCCAAAACGCGAGGGTTCAAAGAGACCCTGGGGGCGCTGTACCAGGTGTGCGTCAAAGGGGCCATTTTTTTTTCCATCTGTCTGGTGGCGGCGCAGTCCCTCATGGATATCTTCAATGACAAGGCGGTGTTTCTCCCGTTTAAAACACCGCCCGCTTTAGATGAGATGGGCTACAATGGAGAGTCTCTGGTCAATCACATCGCCAACCATATGGATTCCATCCGGCGGGATGTCGAGCGAAATGACAAGGAGAATTTTATCAATATATCGGTGTTTGACAAACGCGAGGATGTGGAGATTCCCGGAGCCGGGGTGTCATTAAAGGAGATCACCGGTTTTTTGCGGTCTTTTTTCGGCGCCTCCACCCGAAATATATCCGGCAATGTGGCGATGCGGAACGAAACGCTCTATCTTACCGTCAATATCACCGGGAAACCCGCCGGGTCGTTTCAAGGAAATTTTGACGGTCTGGATGATATTATTCGCGGCGCCGCCATTCATATTTTAAGAAATCTGGACCCGTTTACCCTTGGAAAATATTATTACCTTAAGAAAGATCATGAGGCCATGCGGGAGTTGACGGCTTATATCAGACAAAGTTACGCCGATTATAAAGAATTGACCATCGCGTATTTGATTGACGGCCTGTTTTATTACAGTCAGGGCCGTTATGAAGAAGCGCTTTACGAATGGGAGTCCGCCATCATCAATGACGTTGAAAACGCCAACGCTTTTTTGTATCGGGGATGGGCGCTGGATGAATTGGGGCGATTTGAAGACGCGGTGTCCATGTATCAAAAAACGGCGGCCATTGATCCCGACAATCCGGGCGCGTACAACAGCTGGGCCATTGTCCTGTACAAAATGGGCCGAAGCAAGGCGGCCATCGAAAAATTTAAAACCGTGCTGAAGATCAAAAAAGATTACGCCAAAGGGTATAACAACTGGGGGTACCTGTTGTTTGAGTTTCATAGATACCGCGAGGGGATTGAAATGATCAAAAAGGCGATACGGTTTGATCCTAAAAACCCCCACTTTTATGAATCCCTGGCTGAAGGATATCTGAAACTTGGGAAAAACCAGGAGGCCATCGCCCAGATCAGGCAGGCCATTCGTCTGGATCCGGAAAATAGCGGCGCCTATCATATTTGGGCGGAGGCCCTGGCCCGGTTAAGACGATATGACGAGGCGTATGAAAAGAAAAAGAAAGGGATGGAAATTGAAAAAAACAACCATGCGAAAAAAAAGATGTGACCCACATTTTCCTGAACTGATGGAACAATGGCATGACCAAAAAATCAGCCGCCGGGAGTTTGTTCGATATGCCGCGCTTTTGGGAATGTCCGTTGTGGGCGCCTGTGAACTGACGGGACTCGCCGCGCCGAAAAAAGCGTTGGCCAGGGAAAACAAAATAAAACGGGGGGGGGTGTTGCGGGTCTCCACCATTATTCACTCCTTTGATCACCCGGCCAAAATCGCATGGTCGGAGTCGACGAATATCGCGCGACAGATCGGGGAGTATTTGACATGGACGGACAAAAATAACATCACGCGCCCGTATCTTCTTAAAAACTGGGAGGCCAGCCCGGATTTAAAAACATGGACATTGAACCTTAGAAAGGGGATCAAATTCAATAATAACGATCACTTCACCTCGGATGATGTGATTTTTTCCTTGAACCAGTGGTTGGACCCCGATGTGAATTCATCTATGATTGGTCTGATGGGCGGATACCTGTCTCGCGCCGGCATTGAAAAAACCGGAAATTTTCAGGTCAGACTTCATCTGAATCATCCCGAGATCGCCGTGTCCGAGCATCTGTTTCATTATCCCGCGTTAATTTTAAATCACAGAACATTTGAGGGCGATTTTATCAAAGCGCCCCACGGAACCGGCCCGTATGCCATGGACCTGTTTCGGAAGGCGGACTTGTGCCGCCTGAAACGTCGCGAGGATTACAATCCATACTGGGGGACCGGGGCGGATGACAGGCCCCTGCCTTACATGGACGGCATTGAGTTTATTCATGGCGGCGATGGGATCAACGCTCATGTCTCCGCGCTCCAAAATGGAACGGTGGACATTGTGTCGGGATTAAGCGTCAATTCCATGAAATTATACAACGCGGTGAAAAATGATTCCAGGATCGCCCTTAAAAAGGTCGCTTCGGCCGGCGCCCATATTCTTCGCATGAGGGTTGATTTAAGACCCTGGAATGACAACCGGGTTCGCACGGCGTTGAAACTGTGTCAGCATCGTGAAAAATTATGGTCTCTGGTGGATTCAAGCCAGGGGCTTTTGGGGCAGGATTTTCATGTCTGCCCGATTCATCCGGAATACTGTGAAAAACCGACTCCGGCCTACGATCCTGAAAAATCCAGGAGCCTGTTGAAGGAAGCCGGGTATGGAGACGGGATTCATGTCGATATGACGGTGACGGAGGATGTGGCGCGTCATGCGGATATTTTAAAGCTCGACGCGGCTCGGGGCGGTTTCCATATCAATGTGACGTCGATTTCAAAAAAACGGCACATGAATGAATGGAAAGACCCTCCTTTGGGAATCACTCACTGGTTTGGCCGACCCCTTGGAACCATTGCGTTGAACCTGGGGTATGCCGGGGATAAACAAGGAATGCCTGTTCCATGGAATGAGACCCGGTGGACGGACGGGGAGTTTGACCGGCATCTTAAAATCGCCAATGGAACCATAGACGTTGAGAAACGACGGAGAATATTCTGCAAACTGGAGCGGATTCAGATGGAGAGAGGCTCCATCGGAATCGCGTGGTGGGAAAATTCATTGATGGCCATGTTAAAAAGAGTCCGGGACGCCGAGGCGCATCCCACGGGCCACATGCTTTTCAATCGGGTCTGGCTGTTTAGATAATTCGTTTTCACACCGAAAAATCACGCGACCGGTTGGTCATTATTTTTTCCCCGGAAAATCCCGGGTCTCGTCAATGACCCGGGAGGCCGAGTCGTCGGGAACGGACCCTATCTTTTTAATTCGGTCGCCTTCGATGAGAATATCGGCGATTTCATCCATATGGCAGGGGTCTATGATTCGCCCGCCTTTTATTTTGATCCGGGATTTATGGGATGGCGTCTGGTTTTTCATCGTCTGCTTTCCATGGTTTTTTTTACGACGCCATCATCATTGCCATCATTATTGATAGTGGGTCCACATGCGCAACACATGAACGATCCGCTCTTTTCTATCCACTGAATAAACCAGCCGGTGTTTGATGTTGATCCGTCTGGAATAGAGACCTTTGAGATCGCCCACAAGTTTTTCATATGGCGGAGGGTTTTGAAATGGATTGACGGTTAACATTTCAAGGAGAATTTTAGCTTGGGGTTTAAGGCGGGCGTCCCGTAATTTTTTAGCGTCTTTGGAAGCGGCTCGGGATAAAATAACGCGCCATTTCACCAGTCGAGATCCTCAATTTTGGATCCGGATTCAAGAGGTTCCTGGCGGGCGTTTTGAATGCTGTCGACAAGACCGGGGAACTGGTGAAGATACAGGGTCTCTTCTATGGAACGCCAATCTTTTTCCCCAATAATGATAAAATTTTCGCCTTTTTTTCGGGTTACTTTCAAAACCTGATGGCTGGCGATGGTCTGGTCAACATGAGATTTTAGTTTTTTTCTGAATTCATTTGCGGATGTTTCAAACATGATTCATATTCCTAAAAAAAGTGGCGCCTAAAAAAAATAATGCCTAAAAAAGTAATGATGGCCACACTCGTAAAAAGTCTGATTTTGGACTATTCTTAAAATCCAGCCTCCATTTGCCCCTGTATTTAATTTCGCCTGGCCGCCTTGGAACACCATGCGACGGTCTTAAACAGTACTGTTCTGCGGCGCTGTTGTCAATGGAAAATGCGGCAAAAGGTATAAGATTCCAGCGTTTTTCAGAAAAGCGATGGGGATTTATGGGTTCCGGCGCGCCTTATTTTTCCCCCGGAAAATCCCGGGTCTCGTCAAAGACCACTCGGCCTCCCACCAGGGTCAAAACCGCTTTTCCCGTAAACGTCATTCCGGCAAAAGGCGTGTTGCGACTCAGGGAAAAAAATCGGTCCGGCGTCGCCACGTGTTCTTTTTCAGGGTCGATGATGACGATGTCCGCCAGCGCGCCCGGTTTCAGGTCGTTGTCCATTCCAAGGATTTTCGCCGGGTTTTTGGACATGACCCGGATCAGACCGTCTAAGGTCAGATGGTTTTTATGGACCAGCGCCAGGGTTAAGGCCAGGGAGGTTTCAAGGCCGATGATCCCATTGGCCGCAGAGTCGAATTCGATCTCTTTTTCCAGGGATGAATGGGGGGCGTGGTCTGTGGCCACGGCGTCAATGGACCCGTCTGAAAGCCCCTGGATGACGGCGTCGCGGTCGGCTTTGCCACGAAGGGGAGGGTTCATTTTGGCGTGGGTGTCAAAGTCTCCGACATCGGCGTCGGTCAATGTAAAATAGTGGGGAGCGGTTTCCGCCGTGACATTCACCCCCCGTTTTTTGGCGTCCCGTATGGCGGCCACGGATTCCCCGGCGCTGACATGGGCGATGTGAACATGGGCGCCGGTCCATTCGGCCAGCGCGATGTCCCGCAGAACCATGACGGTCTCGGCGATGTTGGGTATTCCGGAAAGGCCCAGCATGGTGGCTGTCGGGCCTTCGTTCATCACCCCGTCTCCGGCCAGATCCATATCCTCGCAGTGGGAAATCAAAAAAAGAGAGGCGCCCGCCGCGTATTCCATGGCCCGTCGCATGAGCATGCCGTTGGACACCGGCGATCCGTCGTCTGAAAAGGCCACGGCCCCGGCCTCCTTCAGCTCGTGGAAATCGGTCAAACGCTGGCCTGCCAGTCCCACGCTGATGGCGGCCACCGGGCAGACTCGGGCCAATCCGGCTTTTTTGGCCTGGCGTATGATATATTCGGTGATCTGGCGGTTGTCGTTCACCGGGGAGGTGTTGGGCATGCAACATAGGGTTGTGAAGCCTCCGGCCACGGCGGCCCGGCATCCCGAGGCGATGGTCTCCTTGTATTCATGACCCGGCTCCCGCAAGTGGGTGTGCATGTCGATGAGTCCGGGGGCCACTATTTTGCCGGCGGCGTCAATGACCTGGGAGGCCGAGTCGTCGGGAACGGACCCTGTCTTTTTAATTCGGTCGCCTTCGATGAGAATATCGGCGATTTCATCCATATGGCCGGGGTCTATGATTCGCCCGCCTTTTATTTTGATCCGGGATTTATGGGATGGCGTCTGGTTTTTCATCGTCTGCTTTCCATGGTTTTTTTTACGACCCGATTTTTTGTGGCTCGATTTTTTGCGGCTCGGCCCTTACAATTTGGCGGCTCTTTTTTTTTCGGTTTCTCCGGCGAGAATCAAAATCAGCGCCATGCGCACAGCCACGCCGTTTTCAACCTGGTCTAAAATAACCGACCAGGGTCCGTCCGCCACGTCCGGGGAGACTTCCAGGCCCCGGTTGACGGGTCCCGGATGCATGACGATCACGTCCTTTTTGGCCTGTTCAAGACGTCTGGCCGTAATGCCGTACACCTTTGAATATTCCCGTTCCGAGGCAAAAAGAAAGTTTTGTTGCCGCTCTTTTTGAATCCTGAGCGCCATGACCACGTCCGCGCCGGCCATCGCTTCATCGACATTTTGGGCCACCCAGCCGCCCAGTCGCTCAATGCCCAGGGGAATCATGGCCGGGGGGCCGGATAAAACCACCGAGGCCCCCATTTTTGTGAACCCTTCGATGTCCGAGCGCGCCACCCGGCTGTGGGCGATGTCTCCAATGATGGCGATTTTAAGTCCGGAAATTCGTTTTTTCTTTTCAATGACGGTCATCATGTCCAGAAGGGCCTGGGAGGGATGGGCATGTTTTCCATCCCCGGCGTTGATCACCGAGGCGTCCAAAAGACCGGCCAGCATCCGGGGCGCCCCGGAGCAGGAATGACGCACCACCAGGATATCGGGGTTCATGGCCTGAATGTTGCGCGCCGTGTCCATGAGGGTTTCGCCTTTGGTCATGCTGCTGGAAGAGGCCGCGATGGAATGGCAGTCGGCGCTGAGCCTTTTGGCGGCGATGTCAAAGGAGAGACGGGTTCGGGTGCTCGGCTCGTGGAACAGCAACACCACGGTTTTGCCCCTTAGACCCGGAACTTTTTTCACCGGTCGTTTTGAAATCTCCTTCATCTCTTCCGCTGTCCTTAAAATAAAGGAAATTTCTTCAACGGAAAGAGAACGTATGTCAACAATGTCTTTTCCGGTAAAATGCATAAGGTTCCTGTGGCGTCTTTTTTTTGGTTTATTTCAGCAGTTTCCCCAGTCTGTTCCATCGGACCCGCTCCAGTTTCAACAACGGCTCTTCCTTGTTCCACGACCAGTATATGACAAAAGCCTTCCCTTTGACAATGCTTAAATCCACAAACCCCCAGTACCGGCTGTCCTGGCTATTGTCCCGATTGTCTCCCATGACAAACAGCGAATGGTCGGGCACGATTTGAGGGGCCAGGTAGTCTCGTTTCAAATTGAAATCGCTCGCGGTGCGAATGGCGCTCTTCTCATCTTGAAGGATGTCATTGACATACACGTCTTTGTTTCGAATCTCAATCTTGTCTCCCGCCACAGCCACCACCCGTTTGATGAAATCAATGGAGGGGTTTAAGGGAAATTTAAAGACAATAATGTCTCCTCTGTCCGGTTCGCTGATGGGAATCAGGGTTTTGTCTGTAAATGGAATTTTTATGCCGTATATGAATTTGTTGACCAGGATGTGGTCTCCCACCTGCAATGTTTCCAACATTGATTTTGAGGGAATTTTAAAGGCCTGGAAGACAAATGTTCGTATAAACAGCGCGAGGATAATCGCCAGAGCAATGGCTTCAATATTTTCGCGAAGGCGGCTTTTTCCCCCCTGCCTGTCCGCGTTATCCTGGCGGCTTGGATCGGTCTCTTTTTTTTTCTCCGGCTTCATTTTTTTCCTTGAGTTTATTTTTCGCCAGGCCGTTGTCCGCGTCTGGTTTTTTTTTTAAAACGACGTTTTAAAAGAACAGAATTCGCAATATGATATTGGCGAAAACGCCGGCCAAAACATCGTCCATAACGATGCCGGTCCCCCCGGGAAGTTTTCGTTCAACGATTTTTATGGGAAACGGCTTTAAAATATCGAAGAGGCGAAACAGGATAAAACCCGCCGCCGCTGTTTCCATATTAAATGGCAGGCCCAAAAGAGCGACGCCCATTCCGGCCGCTTCGTCAATCACGATCTGTTTTGGGTCTTTGGATTGAAACAGTGTTTCAGCTTCGTTGGATATGAAGATGGCGCCCGCGATAAAAATCAGAATCATCACGGTCCCGTAAAACAGAGACGACAACGAGATCAGATACGCCAGAAGCAACCCTGGAATGGACCCGAAGGTTCCCGGAGCAAACGGTATTTTCCCCAGATAAAAACCGGTTGAAACGAATATCACGGTTTTCTGTTTAAAATTCATGTCACGTCTCTATATCCATGACCCTTTTTTGTCAAGAACTAAGGGCTCGCTGGAAAATAACGCGCCCTTTTGAGGGCGGATTCATCCTGTTTTATTTTTATTTTTGTTTGTGTCTGTGTCTTTTTGTTTTTGGCGCGACGCCATTTCGTACACCGTATGGATGGGAACGCCGTTGGCCACGGCGATTTTTTTGCACGACTCGTATTCGGGGGTCAGGCGAACGCCGCCGTCGGGAGTATGGATTCGTTTGCATTCAATCTCTCCCAGATCGGTCATAACCCTTGTGGCGTCCCGGAAAAGAAGGGTGCGATCCGCCTGATAATGCCGGACCCCCGAAGAGCTGGTCTCCGATAATATGCGTCGGATCACCGTCTCCTTGTCCTGGGGGTGGCAGAGCGCTTTTAAAATAATGCCGGGCCTGTTTTTTTTCATGGCCACCGGAATCATGCAGACATCCAGCGCTCCGTCGGAAAAGAGTCTTTCCATCAGCAGATCGTAAAATTCGGGATTCATGTCGTCGATGGAGGTTTCAATGACATCCACCGCGTCATGGGAGATGCGGCTGGCCGCGTCTCCTCTGATCACTCGCAACAGATTCGGTCGCCCTTCAATGTCCGCATCTCCCGCGCCATAACCGATTTGATGGGGGATCATGGGGGGCATGGGGCCGAAAGACTCCGCGATGGTCGCGATGATGGCGGCTCCTGTGGGGGTCGTCAGCTCATGGTCCGCGCCGCCGTGGCAAACCGGAATTCCTTTGAGTATTTCCAGGGTGGCCGGGGCCGGAATCGGCAAAATTCCATGGGCGCATTCGACCTCTCCCCGGCCCAGGGGAATGGCCGAGGCCGTGACGGTCTCAATGCCGAGATATGAGAGGCACAGGGCCGAGCCGACGATGTCGATGATGGCGTCTGTGGCCCCGGTTTCATGGAAATGAACCTCATCAATGGGGCATCCGTGGACCCGGCTTTCGGCGTCGGCTATTTTTTTGAAGATATCGCGGCTCAACCGGGCGGTCTTTTCAGGAAGGCCGCCGTTCATCAACAGGGATTCAATGGCGCTGAAGTGGCGGTGGGAGGCGTCTTTGGAATCATAAAGAACCGAGACGTTTTTCGCGGCGACGCCATGTTTTAAAACCGTTTCCACCCGGATGTCAAAATCCGGGAGATCCATGCCGGACAACGAGTCTTTGAGCCATTGAACCGGAACCCCCATGTCGATCAGCGCCCCCAATGTCATGTCTCCGCTGACTCCGGAAAAACAGTCGAAATGCGCCGTGGCGCCATATTTTTTCATGATTGGGCGCATTCCTTTATAATCTCCAGCATCAGGGCCGTTGTCTGGATCATATCCTCCAGCTTTATGGTCTCTGCGACGGTGTGGGGATCGGTCATCCCCACGCCCAACACGGCGGCGAAAATTCCTTTGCTGAAAAAAATATTGGCGTCCGAGCCCCCTCCCGTACGGGTCGGCGTCAGTCTTCTCCCCAGTTTTACGGCGGCGTTTCGGGCCGTTTCGATGACCGGATGATCTTCGGGTATGCGGGTTTGGGGGAAATCATTCTCCACATGGGTTTCCAGGATCGGGAGGTCGCCGGGCCGGGTCTTTGCCGGGTGGGTCACGGCCCTTTCAAACGCCGATGTCATGGCTCGGGTGACGGCGTCAAGGGATTTTAAATCGTGGCTTCTCGCCTCGCCTCTGACCGTCACAAAATCCGGGACAATATTTTCAGCGGTTCCTCCCTGTATCCGCCCGATATTGCAGGTGGTTTGCGAATCTATTCGCCCCTGGTCAAAATTTGAAATGGCGCGGGCGGCCAACGCGATGGCATTGATCCCGTTTTCCGGGCTGATTCCGGCGTGGGCGGCTTTTCCATGAATTTTAAATGTGAGCCGGTTGGCCGCCGGGGCCCGGACCACGATGATTCCAATGTCTGTGGTGTCCAGACAGTAGCCTCTTTTGGCGCTCAAAAGGCTGTAATCCAGATGTTTGGCCCCCAAAAGACCGATCTCCTCGCACACCGTGAAAACGATTTCCAGAGGCGGACTCGGCAGGTCGCGCTCGCGGATGATTCGCAATGTCTCGATTAAAATGGCCAGACCGCTTTTGTCATCGGCCCCGAGTATGGTGTCGCCCTGGCTGGAGAATATTCCGTCGGAGAAATTGATTTTGATGTTTTCACCGGGGGAAACCGTGTCCATGTGGGCGTTTAAAAGCAACGGCTCGGGATGGGCGCCATCTGAATTCCCCTGGCCGGGATGCGGGCGGCCGGGGAATTTGGCCACCAGATTTCCGGTGTCGCTTCCGGTTTTTTCCGATGACTGGTCAAAGGTCACGGCGCCTCCCAAGGAGCGCAGGATGTCGGCCAGCTCCTTTGCGATGACGCCCTCTTTTTTTGAGACGCTGTTGATGCCCACAAGAAAACAGAACGTTTCAGACAGTCTTTTTTCGTTTATCATGAATGGATCGCCTTTGTTTTATGGCCTTCGGTTTTATTTTAGGGACGGTTTACTTTGCGGCGTGTTTCCATTTTTGTCAAGACCGTTTTTTAATCTTTCCCCGGTTCATAAAAATGGTTGATCAAAATGGTTGACAAAAAAAGAAAACTCAATATAATCCAGATAAAAAAAGAAGGAAGTGCGCAGCTCACTGGTGGGGCTCCCGGACTTCAAATCTATCAAGGCCATTTCAAAACAAATCACTCAAAACGCAGTCATAACAACCATATCAGCTCTTTTTAAATTTTCATCTTCTTTAAATAAATTTCTCAGAAACCTTCTTAACCCGCATGGTCATGCTGGTTTTCGGCTTTTACCGGTAAAGTCCAGTTAGGACTCCGCCCAAGACCCACGTCTGGCTTACGTTGGGAACACACCGGCACTCCCAAAAGTCCCGGGGGAGACCCGGGGAACCTCATATCAACATTATAAAGTTTTTTCCTCCATTAGAAGTCTGAATGAAATGATTGCTTGGTTTTCCGGTATTTATGATATATTGATAAGTCCAAATTTAACCATATTTAATGAGAAAAAATGAACGAATCAAACATTTCAGAATCGATAGTTCCTCCAATACAAAGTGACTCCAGCTTGAGAGACTATAGATGTCCTCACTGCAACAAGCTTCTTTTCAAAGGTAATGTAAAAAAGCTGAATATGGTTTGTCATCATTGTCAAAAAATGATTAGTGCCGATGAAAATGAACTTTCCAAATCAAAGTTGAAATAACAAACAGACTGAATATTGACAAAAAGTATCAGACACCTTTTTCAACAAAGGGCATGAGCGACTGTAGATAAACCAATATAATCACTGGCTGAGTACCTGAATATTCTCCCTCAAATGAAGGTGCTTTATCTCCAATTATGTTGAATGTGATCTTAATTGATTTGGTCATGCGGCTTCCCATATAGATTAATCTCACACCAAAGACTGCAAATCTTGTTTATACCAGATGTGGTATTTGGGAAAACTTCAAAAAGTCCGGACTGGCGAAAGAAGCTCTCGGTAAATTGGGGAATTTGACTCCTGAGCGATTATATCTATGCGCACGAGTAATTCAACAAAATTCAGAGACAATTTTGTTAAAGATACCATTCGAATTATTAAACATTTGAAGGGTCAACCTGTATGCAAGTTATCTAATCGCGATAGTCAAGCTCTCTTTTTTTATAATGGCTTTTGCCGGTTTCAAGGTTATCTCCGAAGTTGATATTTAGCCGCTTCATAATAGGATCGGAGGGGTGGCCTCTCCATGTATGTATGTTAACTTCCAAAAATGATTCAATTCGATGTTTACAGGTTTAATTTTTTGATAAAAATAATTTTTCCAACCACTAAATGTTGCAACAGGCTTTATCTTAAAAAAAGCCATAATAAACAGCTTTAAATACCTTTGAAAAATTATATTTGTGGAGTTCCTTTTTTGATGTTTAAGTTTATCTATAGAGTTTTGGTTTTGACCTCAACAAAAATATGAATTTCAGGCAAGCATGATTAGGCCTGCCACCCAGCTTGTGGCATCTTTATCAGTAAAATTTGATTTTTCCGCTTTTGGTGCTGACCACCCTGCAGACTTCATCAATAGGGTGACATTGATACCAAACCCTGACATGGATGGGCGGGCAATTTCATTATGACGGCAGGGTTTCTTCTCTGCTACAACGCAGCATTTTTCATGGTCCCCACAAAATAATATTTTACATGACCCACCGGCAAATCCTCTCGAGTTTTTAAAACCTCTTTCAATGGCTTTTTGCTCGACTGTTGCTACAATATGGTGAAGCAGTTGGCTTACCCCCTCCCGGTCATCGGAAAACATCACTGATGTGGGCAATTCTATTTTTACAACAATGGAATATCTGCTCTGGTCCTGCCACTTTCTAAATTCGGCCGGGCCTTCCACATAGGGTGGGCAGCTTGCTGCAATACCATAATTCGGACAGGGGTATTCTCCATTACACAATGCTGCCAGATTGTCTTCAACCTGAATCTCATTGGACAATAAGATGGCGGTGGACGTTGCGCCAATCCTTTTTGCTTCCAGGGTTAACTGTTCAAGTTGTTGTTTTGATATCAAAGTATTTTCCATTTTTATATTATAGGTATATTTTTACAACCTGTTATTCAAGTACTTCAATCAGCTTTGCCTGGTAATAATCAAGGGGTATCATCCTCCATGTTTCCCTAAGATCTTTGTGGAGGATGATGCCCATATCATTGTATACTAAATTGAAAAACTTAAGCCCTCCAGTCGAGATGGAGGGCTTGAATCTATGCTAAAACTTCTTTTGCACAGGCTTTAGCGTTTGCAACATCTTCTTCGTTGGGACGACCGGTCATTGCTTTAACCATACCTGCCCACTGTTCATCATCCATATTCAGTTTCTTCTGTACCGGGCCATGCATAGCTTCAGCCAGAAAACCTTGGCAGTCAAAACACCCCTTGTATTCAATGCCTTTTTCTTTGCATGCTGTTTTTATGGGTTCTGTAAAGGCTTCCATGTCCTGATCAGGATAGGCCGGGGCCATATGAGTTATGAAACCGGCCAGTTTTTGATTGGAAGTTGCTTTAAGAACACCTAAACACTCTTTTACCGGAGCGGCAAGACTTCCAGAATGAAGTGGTGAGCCAATGAAAACAAAGTCGTATCCTGCCACTTCATCTGGTGTGATGTCTTCAAGCTTTTTCAATTCAGCTTCATTGGCCTGTGCTGCTTCCTCACAAATGGCTCTGGCTATTTTTTCTGTGTTTCCACTCTGGCTAAAATAAGTTACTAATACTTTCATGTTGTAATCTCCTTTTTTAAATTTAGCTCTATTTATTATCTACTACATTAAAACCCGTTTTTTAATTTTTTCAGCAATTTCCACCCCTAACTGATTGGCTCTATCCCAAACCTCGGACTGGTCCTCAACTTTACAAAATTTGTCCGGAGTGACGGTTGTATCATCCCCAAAGATCCAAGGCAGGGAACTCATGGGACACGTTTGACCAAAGCCGCAGACCAGACATTCAGTATTCCCGGTAATTTTCAGGTTACCCAATATCTCCATACCCTCTGAACTCAAAGCATATTCAATCTGCTTGCTTGTCTCTTCAAGTCCGGGAGCTCCCCTTCCAATTCCTGAAGCGATAACAACAGCGAACTTTCCCCTATTGAGGCCATTTTGATGCCGAAAAGAAAACAATCTTTCCAGAAACGCTTTTGTAAATCCATCAACTGAACCATAAGGTGCATATCCACCGACAACAATTGCATCTGCTTTTTTAACCTTTTCAGCCAACTGGGGAAAATCATCTTTGACCTTACAGATATTATCTTTTTTGCACCCAAGGCAACCGATGCATGGCCGCACATTGATTTTACTTAATTTGATAAATTCTGATCGCAAACCGCTGTTGTCAAGAACTGCCTTAATCAATCGGTCTGTGTTACTATTTTTTATTGGGCTGCCTGAAATTCCTAAAATTTGTGGTTGCATTGTACATCACCTTTATTGTTATTATGTAACTTTTTTGATTTCTTGTTTTCAAAAGGGTTTTCATTCCCCCTCATCATAGGTATTTACTTTGTTATTGTTCAATCAATTCAGTTAATATCTGTTTGTAAACTTCAACAGGCTGAGCTCCATTAATTGCACTTGATCGGTTAAAAACAATTGTCGGTACAGAGGAAACGCCAAGACCTTGCCAGTATTTTTCCTGGGTTATCACCTGTTCACGTACATCATCATCATCTAATCGTAAGAGCGCCTCATCAACATTCAACCCGACACTATATAATACCTCCTTTAGAATCTCTCGTTTAGAGATATTTTTTCGCTGAGAAAAAAAAGCTTCAAACAGATGCAGTTTCAATTCAGTTTGCTTACCGGATTCTTTTGCGTAATCAAGAAGTATATGCGCTTCACGGGTATTGACGATTCTCATATTTTCAAAAAAATCAAATTTAAATCCAAGTTCTGCACCAAGCTCTGTCATATTTGCCTGTGATTTTTTGCCGTCTTCCTTTGTCATTCCATATTTATGAGCTCTGTGAGCTTCTACATCCTCGCCTTCGGAAGGCATATTTGGATTAAGCTCAAACGGCTGCCACTCCAGCTCTACCCTATCCTGTGTTCCCAGTTCAGAGATGGCTTTTTCTAAACGTTTGTACCCGATGATACACCAAGGACAAACGACATCAGAAATAATATCGAGTTTAATTTTATTCATCATATTTTTAACCCATAACCTTTATGTGAGATCTACATTAACGGCTAAATATTTTTTCGCTGTTAATATTATAAGACAGTTCACACATTATATAGTAAGAAGCTGTTCACCGGTTTTTAGTATTTCCGTTAAAGGATCAGCCCAATAAATAACGTCAATATCAAGTTTTTCTAATGTATCAGTCACACCCAATTGATCAGCACATCCTTTGCAGGCACTGATATGAACACCTTCAAGCTTTGCCTCTTCGATTAATTCCTGAATTTTAAAGTTTTCAGCAGCCAGTTTTACAGGTGCACCCCATAGAATAATTGTGACATCATCCCATAAGTCTTTTCTTTTTGAGTTGATTCCATACATGAAGACCATTTTTTCTGATGTAATCAGGTTATCATTTGTCCAGAGTATATTCAGTTTTGTTTTTTCTGACATGTTACTAACTCCTTAATTTTTTTAATTCACTACCCTAATTCAGTATTATCTA
>Ga0307988_1000064_pt1 | contig 87557 bp, 67 predicted proteins | sample EllFjometagen183_FD_203166 | JGI IMG/M metagenome (GOLD analysis project Ga0307988, IMG submission 203166) | Marine microbial communities from Ellis Fjord, Antarctic Ocean - #183 | ecosystem: Environmental > Aquatic > Marine > Unclassified | place: Southern Ocean | collected 2014-10-08 | reverse complement strand
TACGGCAAATACAAAAAACTTGGATAATGGTCATGTCCACTCCTTACTTTCAAGAATAAAATTATTATTGCAAATCAAAGGCAGCATTTTTTTAATTTGTACGAAGTACGCGATTTCCTGATGAACCAAATTTTTATGGTTTTTCTCGGAATGGAGGCCCGACCAGGGATTGATTTATTGATTATGATTTCTGGAAATCCTCGCATTGATCCTAATCAAAATCCTGGAAGGGTTGTTCAGATCAAACTCCCGGATAGAATGTTTCCAGACATGGACTTCCTATTTGTTTCTATAGTTTTGTCAGGATAAAAATAAACTTGACATGGATTTAAAATATATGTCAAGTATATTTAAAAATGGATCATAATTTTATATGCAAAGGAGAAAATAAATGGGCGAAAAAACTTATACCATAACATCGCCGGTCATGGGAACTTTTTACAGGTCTTCGGCACCCGGTGAAAAATCTCTGGTTGAAGAGGGTCAGGCCGTCACTACATCAGATATCGTGTGCATGATTGAATCCATGAAAATCTTTACTGAGCTTCGCAGTGAGCAATCAGGCATTGTGAAAAAAATCCTGGTGGAGAACGAAGACCCTGTAATGAAAAATCAGGCATTGATAGAGATTGAACCCAATTAAAAATCAGATTAAAGGTTCCAGATTAAAAGGTGCCTGGGGGAAGATATGTTATTTAAAACCATATTAATCGCAAACAGGGGAGAAATTGCTGTAAGGGTAATTCGCGCCTGCAAAGAGATGGGGATTAAATCCATTGCTGTTTTTTCAGATGCTGATAAGGATTCCCTCCATGTAAGATATGCGGATGATGCAATCAATATAGGGCCAGCCCTGAGCCGTAAAAGTTATTTAAACATGGACCGCATTATTGCGGCGGCAAAAGAGTCAAAAGCAGATGCCATTCACCCGGGATATGGGTTTCTTTCAGAAAATTCAGAGTTTGCCCAGGCCTGTTCAGATAATCATATCACTTTTATCGGTCCTTCCGCCCAGACCATTGCCAGGGCAGGGAACAAATCAGCTGCCCGGCAAACTCTGACTGAACTTGGAATCCCCATTATTCCGGGAAGCGATGATATTATTTCATCACCTGACATGGCTTGCGATGTGGCCGACAGTGTGGGGTATCCTGTGATTTTAAAGGCAGCTGGCGGCGGTGGTGGCCGCGGCATGAGAATCGCCAACAACAGGGAAGAACTGGTGACTGCCTTTTCCACTGCTTCTGGTGAGGCCAGGATCGCTTTTGGAAATCCTGATTTATATCTTGAAAAATATATTGAAAACCCCAGGCATATTGAGATTCAGATCCTTGGCGATAATTTTGGTAATTATATCCATCTGGGAGAACGGGAGTGCAGTATCCAGATGAGATATCAAAAGCTCATAGAAGAATCTCCCTCTTCTTTTGTGGATGAATCCTTTCGTGCCAGACTGGGTGAAACAGCCCTTACAATTGCCAAAGCATTCAAGTACACCAATGCCGGCACCATGGAATTTTTGGTGGACAAGCATAAAAATTTTTATTTCATGGAAGTCAATGCAAGGGTACAGGTTGAACATCCTGTGACTGAACTTGTAACGGGTGTTGATATTGTTCAACAGCAGATTTTAATGGCAGCCGGAGAAAAATTGGGCATAAAGCAGACAGATATCCGCCTTTCCGGGTGGTCCATGGAGTGCAGGATCAATGCATCAGATCCAGAGGATAATTTTATGCCGTCCCCCGGTCAGATCGAATCTGTCATTTTTCCCGGGGGGCCGGGCGTTCGGATAGATACCCATATTTATGACAAATATATGGTCACCCCTTTTTATGATTCCCTTATTGGAAAACTCATTGTCTGGGCCAAGGACCGGCCTTCAGCCATCATGCGCATGAAAAGAGCCTTGGCGGAATTTGAGATCACAGGTATTGAGACCACAATCAAGTTTTATGGAAAAGTGTTTGAAAATGATCTATTTCAAAAAGGAGAGATAGACACCCATTTTCTGGAAAATATGGGAAAGAGTAAAAGCTGAGAAAATAGTTAAAACACAAAGTGAGGTAAAGATGACAGATAGCGTATGGCTCCAGGAAATGACCTGGGAGGAAGTCAAAGAAAAAATCGACGAAAGTTCAAAAACCATCATTTTACCCTTTGGAAGCACTGAGCAGCATGGCCCCCATCTGCCCTGTGGAACCGATACCATGGTGGCAGTGACCCTGGCCCAGGATGCGGCAGAAAAGACCCATGTTCCTGTGGCGCCTCCTTTATGGTTTGGGTGGAGTCCCCATCACATGGTTCTGCCGGGAACCATAACCATTCGGCCTGATATCCTTGCTGAGATTGCATTTGATATGATTTCTTCCCTTCATCACCACGGATTTGATAAATTTGTCTTAATCAACGGACACAGGATTGTAAATATTACCTGGATGCAGATTGCAGGGGAAAGGGCAAAACGTGAACTCGGGATAAAACTTGCGATTTTTGATCCAGCTTATATGTCCAAGACAATCACCGATAGTCTTGGCTGGGGAGAGGTGGGCCATGCAGAAGAGATAGAAGGCTCTCACATGATGTACAGATATCCTGATCTTGTTAAAATGGACAGGGCCATTGACAACCCCCATCCCAAAAAAGCTTTGTACAGTGTTGATCCCTCATACAAGGAAGATACCCTCTGTTATGTTCCCTCCAGCCTGGAAGAGATGAAGAAATTGACTGATGAAAAATCCAAGGGAACCACTGGCGAACCATCCAAGGCATCCCTGGAAGGTGGCAAAATCTACCATGAACACCTGGTTTCAAGACTGGTTGAAGTGATCCATATGCTCCAGAAAAATGATTGACAGGATTCTCCTGGTTTCCAGAAAACAATAAACCACGTAAAGGCTGTGGACGGGGTGAGCTTTCACTTGAATCCTGGAGAAACCCTGGGTGTGAAATCCGGTGTTTTTATGTCTGCTGCCAGTATTTTTGAAATTAAAATCACGGGCAATGGCGGTCACGGAGCCATGCCCCATCTCTGCGTGGATGTCCTGGATACGACAGGGCATGTGGTCAATTTCTTCCAGCGGGTTGTGAGCCGGAAGCTTAATTCCATTACCCCGGTGGTTGTTACCATTGGTTCCCTTCATGCCGGGGCTGCAGCCAATACCATACCGGGAAAAGCAGTATTGACGGGTACCACCCGGACATTTGACAAAGAAGTATGGAAAAACTATCCCATGATATTGGAACCTATTATCAAAGGGATGTTATTTCTTTGTGGGCACAGGATTTTAGGGTTGTGCGCCTTTGCACAATTCAAAATTTAATTTTGATGAATCCCTGCTGTTGCTGGGAGTGGAAACCTTTGTCAGCTTTGCCCTTGATATGCTTGAGTAACAACAGATTCATCAATGGGTTTAGCACTGATCATTCTTTTAAATCCAATAAGGCCCTGATCCATTATCCTGTTGTGATTTTCAATAAATAAGGGCCTTATCAGGGGAGAACTCATCCTCATCCATAATTTTGTTGTGCTGACATTCCAGGTGAAATGAATATTGGTGAAGTCATTGCCGGATAAAAAATGGCAGGTCCCATTGCCATGGAGGTCCCCTGTTACGCTGAAGGATAAAAATGAGTATAGGGTAAAGTCTTTTATTTCAGCATTGAATGTGATGGTGTAGGGTAAAATTCCTTTCCACATGGATTTGACCTGGTTGCCCTCCTGTAAACTGGAAAATTGGCCAAGGGGTTCTATGCTTTCAAGTCCCTCACACCAGGCCGGCCATTTTTTGAAATTGATAAGCTCATTCCAGATCAATTCAACAGGGGCATTGATTTTCCATGAGTTGTGAAACAGGTAACAGCTGTTTTTGTCAATAAATGCGGTAAAGGGTATCATGTGATCCTTAATTATTTGGCCAGGGGTTATTTCATGGTTTCAGTTTTAAAGAGAATAAATGATGAAAAGGCCGTATGGCTAAAACGGCGGCTGGCAAAAGAACCAGATCTCCCATCAAGGCCGCCAATGATGCGGAAGATATCAGCAATCCCAGGGAAAAAATATGATTGAATGAAGAAAAAAACAGGGCCAGTGAGGCCAGAAAAAGCACGGCAGTTGTGGAGATAAGTGCCCTGGAAGTGACCTGATAGGATTTCATGAGACATTTGTCAATCTTCGGGTCTGGCCCTGATGCCATAACTTCCCTTTTCAGCTGGGTCAGATAGTGGATGGAATCATCCACAGACAATCCAAAGGATATTACTGCTGCAAATATGGTCAATGGATCCAGGGGAATATCAAGCCAGCCCATCAACCCGAATATGGCAGCCATGGGAAAAATATTCGGCACCAGGCTCATCAGACCAAGTAGAAATGATTTTAACTGAATAATAATTAAAAGGGTGATGACAACCAGGGCCAGAAGAAGGGTTTTTAACTGGGAGGAAACCAGTTCAGAGGTCTGGGTTCTGAGGAGGATCAATTGCCCGGATAAAGACACCTCAACATTCTCATCCATTGTGTTTTTGGAATCCTGAATGATTTTTTGCAGCGTGGTTTCCATCTGGGCAGAAGAATCAGCTTGAATATGGACAATAATACGAAGTTTTTTTTCTTCGGGATCCAGGTAGGATCTAAGGAATCCCTGGTCCGGGATTTTGGACAAAATTTGTTTGAAAATAAGTTCAGGCATGACCATCCATCCTGAAGAATAGTTTATGGCCAGCTGAAAAATAAAAGGGGTAAGGGAATCAATTCCCTGGATGCCTGGCATGGATTTTATCTGTTTTTCCAATTGATGCATGTCATACCAGAATTTTTTAGAGTGGAATCGATTTGTCTTGTCTTTTAATACAAGGGAAAATGAATGTCCGGTTGATATGTTTTTTTCAACATAATCCATGTCCATGGCTTCCGGGGTGCTATCGATCATGGGGGAGGTCAAGTGTTTTACCGATTTGATTTCAGGAATGCCAAGGCCCATGAGAATCAAAAAAACAATTCCCAGGAACAGAGAAGTTTTGGGTTTTGTAAATCCCATGGTCATAGGGGCATTTTTGAATTTTTCAAGAAGATCGTTTTTTGATGTAAGGGCAACCTGGGAAACAGGAAATGTTAAAAGATAAAAAGAAGTGGTTATTATCGTTAGGATAAAGGCCAGAATAACTCCAAAGGCAATGGTAAGTCCAGCTTCCCGGACCATTGGCACAGGGCTTATGGTCAGACTCAAAAAACCGGCGGCAGTGGTCAACGAGCACATGAGGCAGGGGCGGAAAATTATTTCAAATGTTTTGGTCAATGCCTGGCTGCCAGGGTAAAGAGGTGCCAGTTCCATATATTTGGATACAATATGTATGATCAGGGTTGCCGTGGTGATAAGGATAAATCCGAAACTCAAGCCCGTGGCAAGGTTCAGGGATATTTTGAAAATTCCCATGAATCCCATGGTCCAGACCAGGGAGTTGAGGCTTGCTATCATGATCATGATAGGAGCACCCAATGTTTTGAAAATATATAAAGCAACCCCCATGCCAAAGAGTAATCCCAGCACACCAAAGGTAAGGGCGTTGTAGAGATTATACCGTTCAAACGCAGATCGCAGAACAGGAATGCCCACAGCATAACAATGGGGATATTCCGGGAATGTCCCGGCAATAATATGTTTCATCTCTTTGAGGCGTTTTTCAAAGGCAAAACCATTGATTTTTTCATTGTTGATCCTGACGATAAAGGCCAGGGTTTTTAAATCCCTGGATACCATCCTTGCCAGGCCAGGAATAATCAAATGGAATTTTAGAATGGTTTCAGGATTGAAAATCGTATCAATGCCCAGGGGTTTCAATAGATCAGAGGCCTGGATGGAACTCAGATCAATTACCTCAAGCACAGATTCCATTGAATTGAGTGCTTCATGTACCTGAACAATTCTTGCTTTTACTTCAGGATCTGAAATGGGCAGAGAGGATCTTACTGCCAGCAAAATATAGTCATCTGTGCCAAAAGAGTTGATAAAGGCTTTATAATCTTCATATTTTTCAGAATTTGTATTGGTAAAGGACACGCCTGCGTCTTCTATGCCCACCCGGGAAGCCGGGATGAAAAAGGCCAGAGAGGAGAGAACAACAAAGACCATCAACATCCTGTTTTTTTCAACCAAAAGGGTTGAAAAATATATAGACGAAAACAAGGTGTTTTTTAGCAGGTGCATAGGGTTCCAGGCCAGATCAAATTGTAAATCAATTCACTCTCCTGAAGGAGGTAAAAAAATTCAGGGAGTTTCATTTTTCAATACTTCTCCCTAAGTCCTAGCCAAGAATAGATCTAAAGTCAAGGATATTGATCCCCATGCTTTTACTGGTTTCTTGACAGGAAATAGAATACTACGTAGTGTTATAAATATAACAGGACAATTTATTGCAAAGAATTCAATATGTTTATAATTCGTAACTTAGCTTCCGTCTCTATACTTTATTTTTTATATGGGTTGGCCTTTCTTTTTTTAGGGGCTTCCATTGTCCTGAAAGATATGAAAGCCAGCCAGCTGAAAATATCAAGCAGTTTATGGCTTTTGTCTTTTTTCGGATTTGCCCATGGGTTCCATGAATGGATCGAACTTTTTCTTCTTACCCACAAACTGCAATTTTCCTATGCTGAAATCTATGGGATTAAAACCTTAGCTCTTTTTATTGTCGGGCTTTCATTTTTGTTTCTTTTGCTATTTGGGTTATCCTTGATTTTTTCAATTAAAAAGAGACAATACATAAATTGGTTAAAGTTTCTGGCAATAATATTGTTTGTTTTTACGCTATTATGTTTTTTTATATTTGAATCAGATTACCATCACCTGAATTTTTTTAAAGTTGCAAATAATGTTTTGAGGAAAACTTTTGGATTTGTCGGAAGCCTTGTGACTAGTTATGGATTGATACTTTATTCCAGGCAAATAAGAAAAATCAGTATCCCTATTTCCAGATATTTTTTGTTTGCAGGGGTTGGATTTTATTTATATGGTATTTTTGCCGGCCTTATACAGTCCCACGTTAAAATTCCGCCATTTTCAATCCCAGTTGAATTTTTCCGTGGAATCTGTGCTGTTTTAATTACATATTTTTTATTCAAAGCTTTGAATATTTTTGATATTTATACAAGGATAAAATTGGAACAACAGATTAAAAATCAGGCTCAGTCGGAAAAGATTATGTCCCTTGGACTGCTTTCTGCCGGCGTAGCCCATGAAATCAATTCACCCCTTACCAATGCTTCGCTAAATATGCAAATGCTAAGATCCCAGTTTGATATCCAGTTAGGTGATGGGAAAATTAAAAAAAGACTGGATGCCATTGATAGAAATATTGATCGGGCTTCAATTATTGCTAAAGAGCTGCTTCAATTTTCCCAAACCCAAGAAATGAAATTGTTTCCCATGGATGTCAATCAGATTTTAGACAATGCTCTTGTTCAAGTTAACGATAAACTCAGAAGTGATAAATTTGGCATGATTAAGATCTCCGTTGAACAGGAAGAACTGTCTGAAGTTGAATTGAGTGCTGCCAAACTGGAACAGGTTTTTTTAAATGTGATCAATAACTCCATTGAGGCCGTGGTGAATAGTGGAGAACTATTTATTAAAACAAAACAAATGAAAGGGAGAATCAATATATTGATTTCAGACGATGGGACTGGGATTTCCAAGGAAAATTTAGTAAAGGTTTTTGATCCCTTTTTTACGACCAAAGAGATGAATAAAGGCACTGGTCTCGGACTTTCAATCTGTCATAGTATTATTGAGCAGCATGGCGGAACCATAACCCTTAAGAACAATAGGAGGGGTGGAGTGGATGCAAATATTACGTTGCCGGTCCCTTGATTTGCCAGGCTCGCTATTTACCAGGTCCTTGAACCCAGCCCAGGGTAAATTTTAAAAAAGGATATAGTTTTGAGTAAAATTCTTATTGTAGATGATGATGCCGAATTTAGGGAAAATGTAAAGGAAATACTTGATAATGCAGGCTATGCCAACGATATGGCAGGGTCAGTAAAACAAGCATTGGAAAAATTTGATACCCAGGTTTTTGATGTGATTCTGCTGGATTTTATGATGCCGGGTATAGACGGCATCAATGCTTTGGAGGAATTTAAACGAATCAGCCCGCATTCAAAAATTATCATGATTACTGCCTTTGCATCCATTGAAAATGCAGTAACTGCAATTAAAAAAGGGGCCAGCGAATATATTTCCAAACCCTTTAAAATTGATGCCCTTCTTCTTATGATTAAACAGGTTATAGAAGAACTTCGTTTTGAAGGTGACATAAAACAATTAAAGCTTGAAGGAACTTTAAGTTCCCTGTCCAACTCAATCCGCAGGGAAATCATTCGTTTGTTTCAAACAAGCAAAAAGATACGTTTGATGGAAACCGCTCGCAAACTGGAGATCGAAGATCACACCAAGCTTATTTTTCATTTAAAAATTTTGAAAGAAGCAGGGATTATCAAACAAAATAAAAAACGAAACTATCTGCTTACCAAGGAAGGTAAAAAAGTACTTGAATGTCTTAATATTCTGAATAATTATCTGTTTGAAAAATAATTTACGTGAATTTTTCTTCACATAAACCCTTAATTATGTGAAATACATTTCTCTTGTTTCTTCTTTTTTTTCCTTTTACAGTTAGATCATATCCATTTCGTCTCAAATCATACTAATTTCGTAGGATTTTTTTAAAAAGAGTGTTTTGTTCAGTTTTTAAATCAAGGAGGAAAGCATGAAAAAAAAATTTTTGGCAGCAGTTCTTTTTCTGGTAATTCTTGCTTTGATGATTTCATCATGCGGCAATGACCAGGCAGTTGATATTGTTGCCGTAATGTCCCAACCCAAAGATTTTGTTGGTTCTGATACCTGCAAAATGTGTCATCTGGAGCATTATGATTCCTGGAAAATGACCATGCACTCCCGCATGCTTCAGGATGCAAAGGCCAATGAGGATTCCATTATAGTCCCCATAGACGAAAAAATCATACGTACCGACCTTGCAAAGTTGAGCAAAAAACTAAAAGTCCCGGCCGACGAAATTTATGTCCCCAAAAAGGATGAGATTCTCTATACAATTGGCAGTCAGTGGAAACAGCGTTATCTGGTAAAAAAAGATGATACCCTTTTTATTTCTCCGATTCAATACAATGCCGATACCCACCGATGGGTAAACTACCACGAAAAAGACTGGGATCAAAGACCCTGGCTTTTAAAATGCGGCGGTTGCCATGCAACAGGGGTAGATCTTGAGAAGAAAACTTTTACAGAAGCAGGCGTCGGTTGTGAATCCTGCCATGGTAAGGGCTCCTGGCATGCAGCATTGCCAAAAACCGAAGTTTTTGAAAAGCGAAATACCATTGTGAATCCAGCCAAACTGACCATGGGCGTTGCAGCCCAGATTTGTGGATCATGCCATAATCGTGGAAAGTCAACCATGGAAAAAGGCGGAGGATGGCCGGTTGGATACGAGCCTGGAAAGGCCCTTGCAGCCTATTATAAATCTACATCTTTTGAAGCCGGTGATGTAAAGCATGTTTATGCCAATGAGTTTTCCAAGGGACATCATCAGCAGTTTATAGACTGGCAGCAGTCCAAACATGCAAAAGAGGGTGTTACCTGTACATCCTGCCATTATGTGCATCAGCTTGGCATGCCGCCCACACGTTCCCAGACAAGTTTTGCAGGATCAAAACAATGCCTGAGCTGCCATGAAATGATCAATAATAATTTTGGACACTCCATTCATTCCTTTGCCAATTGTGTGGGATGTCATATGCCACGGATTGCAAAAAGTGCGGAATCCGGAGATATTCACAGCCATGTCTTTGTAACCCTGCTGCCTGAAGATACTTTGAAAAATCCAAAAGTTCCAAATTCCTGCCAGACCTGTCATGAACATAAAGATCAGGACCTTAATGAACTTCAAAATGCCTGGAAAACCCTTTCAAAAATACCAAAACCTGTAGGAAAGGCAATCCAGTCAATTGAATATAAAATGACCAATTAAAACCGCAGGAAAGGGGTGTGCGAAATATGATTACTATCTATAGAACAATAGCCTGGATAATCTCCTTCGCCCTGCTATCTATGCTTCTTCTCCCTGCCTCATCATTGGGGCAGGGAGAAGAAGTAACATCCTATATCAGCCGCTACGGGCAAAACGAAGTCAGCACAGGCTATTATGAAAAATATGAAGTTCGGCCCGGAAACCAGAGCCCCCTGGTAAGAAAATTTCGTAGTATCGACCGGGAGCCTTTTGCCTACAGCTCCACAGCAGCTTTAATACGCATACGCTCTCGACTGGCTGACTCACATCGGGGCATTAAATTTTATAATAATAGAAGATGCGAAGAATGTCATATCAATGAAACCCATGATATTCATACTGTCCGGGAAAATATTACCTGCAGGCAATGCCATGGCCCGGAACCAATTGCAAGCATTGATCATTACTATTCACCGCTGAATCCAATCAGAAGGCATGCCTACGTTTGTGCAAAATGCCATGAAGGGGCGAGTGCATCTTTCGCAAGTTATGTCGTGCATGAACCAGCAGCCGGAGCCATCAGCACAAGGTCCAGCTTTCCGGCAATGTATTATTCATACTGGTTTATGCTGGCACTTTTAGCAGGTACTCTGGCTTTTTTCATACCCCATTCATTGTTGATGGGTTTACGGGAATTGTTCGGGAAAAAAAAGGATAAATAAAGATGATGCAAAAAACACGCATAAAAAGATTCAGTATTCTGGACAGGGGTTTTCATCTTTTCCTGATTCTAACCTTTCTAACTCAAACAGCAACAGGGTTCAGTCGTCTGTTTTTTTCAACAGGCTGGGGAAAAAGCCTTAATTCTGTTCTGGGGGGATATCAAACCACGACCTTGATCCATAAATGGGTCGGTGTTCTGATGATCTGGGGATTTATTTTTCACACGCTGTACCTGCTTACAAGGATAGATTGGAAAAATCCATGGGCAAGTCTTTTCGGGCCTGATTCAATTGTGCCGAATTTCAAGGATGTAAAACATCTCTGGCAGAGAATCCTCTGGTTTTTTGGCCTTGGTTCGCCGCCCAGGATTGGGCGATGGGCCTATTGGGAAAAATTTGATTACTGGGCTGTTTATTGGGGAATGCCCCTGCTTGCTATTACCGGTCTTGCATTGATGTATCCAATTTTTACAAGCCGGTATGTGCCAGGGTGGACCCTGAATATTGCAGTATTATTGCACAGGGCAGAAGCCATATTAGCGGTTTCTTATATTTTCATAGTGCATTTTTTCGTGGGACACTTGAGACCTTCCAGTTTTCCCATGAATGAAGCCATGTTTTCCGGAAGCATCCCAATGGAAGAGTTAAAGGAGGAAAAACCAGCATGGCATGACCAACTGAAAAATGAAGGGAAACTTGAAACTTCTAAAGTCAGGGCACCTTCATTTTTATATAAGATCATATATTTTATTTTTGGGTATGCTGCACTGGGATTTGGGGTATATCTTTTAATAAATGGAATTATCTACAGTCGTTATATTACATTGCACTAATTTTGAGCAGGCTGGTTGAGGTTTGAGGGCTGGGTATCGGGTTAAACCTTTTTAAGTACTTTTACAGAAAGATTTTCAACCATGCCTTTGGTTTTTTTGCGATATTCAGCCATATGGCTTGTTTTCATGTGGTTTCCAAGATCTTCAACGCTATCCCATTTTTCAATAATGGTTACCATGGTTTCATCCATCGCCTGGGGTGGTAACCCTGTCTCCATATCAACGGTTGGATAATATTCAATACATCCTTTTTCTTCTAAAACCTTTGGCATATTTGCCGTGAATATCCCAATGAATTCATTCTGTTTTCCGGGTTTGATTTTGATAGAAGCGATTACATTGATCATTTGATTTTCTCCATCATGTTGCATGGGTATGATATTTTATTTTAAGATGGCCCACTGGGATAGGGCTTTTTAAACCCTATCCTTTATACACAGGTTTCTTTCAGGCGCATTTGGAAATCGCCATTTGCCGAGATTTTACCCGGGTTTTTTTCAGAATGCTGAAAACATCCTTTGGCATTCCAAAGGGAAGGTCCACAAAGGAAAATTCCTGGTTAATGTAAACGCTTTTGATATATTTACTTTCAAGACCCGCTTCATTGGAAATGGCCCCTACAATATCCCCTGGTCGAACTCCATGGGATTGTCCTATCTCAAGGCGATATCGCTCCATACCTTTTTCCAGGGGGATGATCTTTGTTTCCTGGGGCAGGGGGGTTATTTTTTGCTGTTTGGCTTTTATTTGTTTGAATTTTAGTTTTTTATTGGCATGGTCTGCCATGGTTATTTTTATAGACAAATCTTTTTTATTGGAGCGTTCTTCCCGGGTAGCCAGATTTTTACTGGCTGCTTTAACCGATGGTCTAACCGATTGTTTAACCGATGGTCTAACCGATTGTTTAACAGGGGCAGGGGCATTTTTTTTGTCTTTATGGGCAGGCAGCAGAAAGGGGGTGTCGCCTTGGGCCATGCTTGCCAGAGCTGCTGCAACCTGGGTAACAGGGATGTCCTGTTCCAGGGCATAGGCCTCAATCAGTTCCTGGAAAACATTCAGGTCTTTTGATTCCAGGGTCTTGGTGATGGCCTCTTTAAAGTTGGTCATCCTTTTTTTATTGATGGCCTTGTTGGAAGGCAGGCTGATTTCACTGATTTTCTGTTTTGTTGCCCTTTCTATTACCTTCAGCATCCATCGTTCATTCCGGTTTACGAACAGTATTGCTTCTCCTGCACGGCCGGCCCTGCCTGTTCTGCCTATCCTGTGTACATAGGGTTCAACCTTGGGCGGCATGTCGTAATTGATAACATGGGAGATCCGATCCACATCCAGGCCCCGGGCAGCCACATCTGTGGCAACCAGAATATCAATACTGCCATTTTTCAAGCGGTTGACAGTCCGTTCCCTGGCATTCTGGGCAATATCCCCGTTTAGGGCTTCTGCCTTAAATCCTTGATCCTCAAGGGCTTTTGTTACATCAAGGGTAGAGGTTTTGGTTTTGGTAAACACGATCACCCCGTCAAATGTTACAGCTTCAAGGATACGTGCCAGGGCCTGGCTTTTTTTTGTGCCCTGGACCATCCAGTATTGCTGGCGGATGGTGTCTATCCCAAGGGAGCCTGGTTTGACTAGGATTTCTTGGGGCTCTGTCAGATATTTTTGAGCAATCTTCCGGATGGGTCCTGGCATGGTGGCTGAAAAAAGAGCGGTCTGTGAATCATCAGGAGTCCTGTCAAGTATCCATTCTACATCATCAATAAAGCCCATGTGAAGCATTTCATCGGCCTCATCCAGGACCACACAAAAAAGATCTGCAAAGGATACTGTTTTCCTTCGCATATGGTCCATGAGTCGTCCGGGTGTTCCTACTACCACATGGACTCCCCGTTTGAGCTGATTCAATTGGATACCATAACTTTGACCTCCGTATACAGACAATACGTTGAGGCCTTTCATCTTTGATCCATAGGTTTTAAACGATTCTGCTACCTGGATTGCCAGCTCTCTGGTTGGAGTCAGTACCAGGACCTGGGGCCGTTTGTTATCAAGGTCAATCCGGGACAGCAGGGGTAATGCAAAGGCTGCAGTCTTGCCGGTACCGGTTCTTGCCTGACCCAGGACATCTTTTCCCTGGATCATATGGGGGATGGTCTGGCTCTGGATGGGTGTGGGTGTTTCATAGCCCACTTCCTGCAATACAGAGAATACAGGGGAGCTCAGGTTCATTTCGTCAAACCCGGTTGCGGGTGAAGTTTTCTGGGTCATAGTGTTCCTTAAAAAAGCCGGGATTCCCGGCAGAGGTATCGAAAATTTAGAATAATACACGAGGATAATTAATTATACAAGCAATATTTTAAATATTTGTGTTATGGGTTGAAATAAGTTTTCATAATCACCTGGTTTGTTTAGAATTTTCTTATGAGGAGTACACCTGCTGTAATCAGAGTGATCCCTGTAATGCGCTGCCAGCTGACAGGCTGAACCGGCATTCCCAGAAGAGCGAAATGGTCTATGAGCAAGGCCATCCCAAGTTGTCCTGCTACCACAAGGCCAAAGGTTATGGTAGCTCCCAGTCTTGGCGTTAAAATGATAACAGCGGTGACATAAAAAGCCCCCAACAGTCCTGCTGACCAGACAGACCAGTGGATGTTTGCAGCCTGCCGGATGCTGCCAAAATCTACCTGGACGATTATGGCATAGAAAAAAAGACCCAGGGTTCCCACAATAAAAGATATCAAGGCAGCATAGACAGGGTCTCCAATGGTTCGTCCCATTTTTCCGTTCAACCCTGCCTGCAACGGCAACAGCATCCCGGCCACCAGGGCAAGGGGAAAAAGTATCAGTTTCATGGCATGTGTTTCTCCGATTTGTATTGACGTTTTAAAAGGGATTGATTTTACATCGAACCCCGTGTTCCAGGATCAGGTCCATGATTTTATCCGGTGGTGGCTGGTCCGTGATCAGGGTGTGGATGTTCCGTATATTGCCCAGCTTTACCATTGCGTTCCTGTGAAATTTGGAATGGTCAGCCACCAGAAATACTTTGCGGGAACTTTCCATGATAGCCCTGGACACATTTACCTCCCTGAAATCAAAATCCAGCAGGGTTCCATCTTCATCAATACCGCTAATTCCAATGATACCAATATCCACCTTGAACTGCCGGATAAATTGGATGGCAGACTCTCCGGTTATACCTCTGTCCTTGCTTCTGACAATTCCGCCTGTTATAATGACTTGAAAGTCCTTGTTTTTACTCATGATGGAGGCAATGTTCAGGTTGTTGGTGATGATTTTTAGTTTTTTATGAAGGATAAGGGCCTTTGCTACATGTTCAGTGGTAGTGCCGATATTGATAAAAAGAGAAGAATTATCCGGTACAAGGGCTGAAACTGCCTGGGCGATCTGTTTTTTTTCAGGGCGTAATAATTCCTTTCGCCGAGTGTAGGCTAGGTTTTCTGTACTTCCGGAAAGTCCTGCTCCGCCATGATACCTTGATACAAACCCCTCTTTGTCCAGGGCGTTTATATCCCGGCGAATGGTCTGGGGGGTGACCCCGAATCGTCTTGCCATTTCTTCAACCGTGGCAAAGCCGGTTTCCTTGACCATGCTGATAATCCGGTCCTGGCGCTGGGCAATTGGTTTTTTTTTGGATACCATGGTGTTGTTTCCTGTTGCAAAGCGAACATTAATTGAACAAAAAGATATCACAAACCAGAGGAGATATCCAGATAAAAAACATATAAAAGCATGGCAGAAGTTTACTTTTCCCTTGATATGTTTTGTTATTTTAATACTTTCCACACGATTTGGCGAGGAGTTGAAAAATTTTCAAGACAAAATAATTTTCACTTGTGAAAATAAACCACTAGTGATATTTTCGTTTTTGAACTATTTATACAAGAGCTATGGGGTGTGAGTTTTGAGCAGTTCAAAAAAAACAATCCAGACCCAGGTGCTGGTAATCGGTGGCGGGGCAACTGGAACAGGTATTGCCAGGGATCTTGCTTTGCGCGGGGTCAAGGTGATCCTTATTGAGAAAAGCGATTTAAATGCAGGGGCCTCGGGCGCGAACCACGGGCTTTTGCATTCAGGCGCCCGGTATGTCTATTCCGATGCCGAAGCTGCCATGGAATGCCGTGCAGAAGGCCTTATTTTAAAGCAGATTGCCCCCCATTGCATTGAAGAGACAGGCGGGCTTTTTGTGGCCGTCCCCGGGGATGATGAAGCCTATATTGCAGATTTTCCCCGGATGTGTGAACGTTCCGGCATTCCCTGCAGGCCGTTGGATGTAAAAGATGCCAGGCAGATGGAACCCTGCCTGTCCCAGGACATTATTGCCGCCTTTGGTGTGGAGGATGGTGCCATTGATCCTTTTAAGCTATCCATTGAAAACCTTAACCAGGCCCTTGACCTGGGAGGGGAATATTTCGACCATGCCCGGCTGGAAGAATTCACTATTCAACACCATGGGATCGTTAATGCCAGAATTTTTAATACAAAAACCCGGGAAACTTTTTTCATAGAGGCAGAGGTTTATGTAAGCGCCACGGGTGCCTGGGCAGGGCATATGGCAACCCTGGCAGGGATTCGTATTCCCATGGTATATTCCAAGGGAAGTCTTCTGGTAACGGGCCGGCGCATGGCAACCCGGGTAATTAACAGGTTAAGAAAGGCCAGTGACGGCGATATCCTGGTGCCTGGCGGAGTGGTTTCCATCATTGGCACCACATCTGTCCGGGCAGACTCACCCGATGGGATTTTTCCCAGTGTGGAAGAGGTGGATTTGATTATTAATCAGGGAAAACAAATGGTCCCGGCCCTTGGCAGCCGCAGGTATATCAGGGCATATTGCGGTGTCCGCCCCCTGGTTAAGTCTGAGGGTGATGATGACAGAAAATTGTCCAGAGGCTTTTCCCTTTTGGATCATGCCAATGACGGGGTGGATAATTTAATTACCATCACCAGTGGGAAATTGACCACATTTCGGTTGATGTCGGAAAAAACATCAAATATGGTTTGTGGAAAGCTTGGTATTTCATCTGCATGCAGGACCAGGGACCTTCCTTTACCCGTGACATCAACAGGGGAGTGGACTGAACCAGGGGTTTCCCTTCGCCAGGGGTTTCATTTGTCAGACCAGGAGGATACCATGCTGTGCGAGTGTGAAATGGTTCCGGCCAGTGCCATTGATTCCATTGCCGCAGACATCCGGAGTAGCGGAGGAAAGCCTGATCTACTATCCATTGCCTTGAGAAGCCGACTGGGAAAAGGTCCCTGCCAGGGCTCTGCCTGCAGTGTCCGGGTCCTGTCCCACCTGTACAACAAGGGAGAGATATCCGGCTCCGAGGGCATGGAAGGGCTGAGGCGTTTTTTAAATGAACGATGGAAAGGGGAACATGCCCTTTTGTGGGGAACCTCCCTTGCCCAGTCTTCTTTAAAGGAGATGATCCATTGTGGCTTGTTTGGGTTGGAACTTGGGGATAGGGAAATAGAATGACAGGGCACAGGGATATAAACTGCGATCTTCTGGTGATCGGTGCCGGGTTTAGCGGTATGGTGGCAGCTGCCCGGGCTGCAAGCCTTGGACTTAAGACTGTCTTGGCCGGGAACTCAGGTTCTTTGCTTTTTGTCAGCGGGCTTTTGGATTACCTGGGAGTCTATCCCATGGATGCCTCTGCCACTCTGGATGATCCTGCCCGGGGACTTGCCCGTCTGAAAAAAGATTTTCCTGCCCATCCCTATGCTGTGACTGGCCATGAGAGAATTATTCAAAGTTTTGAATTTGTAAAGGAGATTCTCGGGGCGGGAGGTCTTTCATACCATTTGTCACCTCAAAAAAATTTGTCGGTTTTAACGGCCATGGGAACCCGTAAACCAAGCTTTATGGTACCGAAAACCATGATAAAGGGGACTTCGCTTTTTAAGGAGAGGAAAAAACTGCTCCTGATTGATATAAAGGGCCTCCAGGGATTCAGTGCCAGGCAGGTAGCAGCTGGTTTGGGAAACCATCTTTCTGAAATCAGAACTTTGCGTGTTGAGATCCCCAATATCAGGAAAGCAGTCCCACCCATTGTTCTGGCTGGCTTTTTTGAAGACCCTGAAGTTCAAAATGCTTTTGTAAAACAGGTTCTTCCCTTTTCAGGTCAGGTTGATATTGCGGGTATGCCAGCTGTTTGCGGGGTTAACAACAGTCTTGGTATCCAGCAGAAACTGGAAGAGATGACAGGAATGGATTTGTTTGAAATCCCTGGGATTCCACCTTCCATTCCTGGGCTGCGAATGAAAAATGCCTTTGAAAAAAAATTGACTGACTCGGGGGTAAGGCTTTTAAGCAATATCCATATCAAGGCCCCTGTATTTAACGGTAAAAAATTTACCCTGATCGGTGAGACAGACAGTCGGGAATTGTCCATTGGCGCCAAAGGCGTGATCCTTGCGACGGGAAGATTCCCAGGGGGAGGACTTCATGCCAGGCGGGAACGGATTGTGGAGACTGTATTCCGCCTTGCCGTAATCCAGCCTGTAAATCGAAGCCTTTGGCATGGGCTTGATTTTTTAACCCGTCAGGGCCATTTAATCAACAGGGCAGGCATTGAAACCGACCCATTCTTCAGGCCCCTGGACGAAAGGGATCGGCCAGTATTCCAGCATCTTTATGCCGTTGGCAGTATCCTGGCCCACAATGACTGGACCCGACTTAAATCCGGATCAGGCGTTTCCCAGGTCTCAGCCTGTGCAGCTGTGGATGCCTTTTACCAGAGTCTGGGTAAGGGGAAACCATGACATTTAAAATTTTGTTGTATACCTCCCTCATTCTTTTGGGGGCGGGTCTGGTCTATCGCTTTCAGGCCATTGCCCGGAAACAAAGGTTTTTTGAAAGAGACCGGGATACCCTGGCAAAGAAAATTTTCAGCATTAATTTCAAGGGGTTTTTGCTCAATACCCTGTTTCAGATAAAATTGTTCAGGGCTGGAAAATTTCGCTGGCTGGCTCATTTTCTGGTGATTTCAGGCTTTGTTTATCTGGTAGCAGTCCATGCCCTGGATGATGTTACATATGTTATGTTTCCAGAATATCAACCAACAATTGACCCCTTCAGATTCCTTAGAAATCTTGCCGGTGCAGGTGTAACCCTGGGTTGTGTCCTGTTTCTGGTCCGGCGATTGATCCGGTCCAGGGTAAACCAGGACCATTCAGTGCAGGACAAGGGATTCCAATTCCGGGGCATAGTTTCTATCCTGTTAATCCTGGCCCTTGTATTGTCCGGTTTTTTGCTTGAAGCAACCCGGATCATGTCCGAGCCCAGGTTCAATGAAATGGTTGAAGAGTATTCTGACCTGGATGGCGATGATGATCTGATTCATTTAAAGGCATTTTGGGTTGAAAATTATCATGTGGTGTTCAAGGAAAATTTTCTTCCCTTCACAGTAGACCTGGAAATCGGGGAAACATTGAATGGGGATTATTGTCTGGACTGCCATGCAAAACCTGATAGCGCCTTTGTGTCAACTCCCCTTGCAAAAATATCAAAGGAAATGGGCAATTGGCTGGCCTATGTCAGGGTGGATAATATCCTGTACTGGTTTCATTATGCAATGGTCCTGATATTAATTTGTTTTCTACCCTTTTCACGGATGTTTCACCTTATAGCGGTTCCTTTGACAAGTACCAGAAAGAGGATTACTCCCCAGAATTTGAAAAAAGAGATGGGGTATCTGGATGTGTTCAGCCTGTCAGCCTGCACAAATTGCGGGTTTTGCTCAGAGGTTTGCAGTGTGTATCCGAATTTTCAGATCACAGGCAACCCTGAGATACTGCCCCATGTGAAGATTGATACGGTCAAGACCATGGCGGGGAAAGGGCTCTGGGATGCAAAAACCGTTGGCCGGCTTCGGTCTGGTAATGATGACTGTACTTTGTGTGGCCGGTGTGCGGATATCTGTCCTTCGGGTATTGATCTGGTCAGGTTGTGGGAGGCTGCTGATAATCTTATGGTGAATCTGGGATGCCAGAATAATTATACCCTGGCCCAGGAGGCAACCTTTGATGAGTGGTCAAAACAGGATCAACTTCCAGGAGATCCAGACGCTGGCTCCTCCATGGATTTGGGGCTCTCGGATCAGGTGGAGGCATTTGAGCATTGCGTCCAATGCACCATCTGTACCAATGCCTGTCCTGTGGTGGCCTATGATCTGAACCAAAACGATTTTGGCCCCCACCAGGTCATGAACCTGCTTCGGCTGGGGAAAAAACAGATGGCCCAGGGATCCAGGATGGTCTGGAACTGCCTGACCTGTTATTCCTGCCAGGAATTTTGCCCCCAGGGTATCAGGGTCACGGATATTTTGTTGGAACTTCGCGCCGGCGGCCAGAAAACCACAGACCGGATTAAATTGTCAAAATTAAACAACCAGGTGTCTGACAAATGAAATTGGCTTATTTTCCAGGCTGTAAGATTTCTTTTTTTCTTAAAGATTATGGGGTTGCTGTGGAGGCGGTCATGGCAGCCCTTGGGGTAACCCTTGTGAAACTGCCCTTTACCTGCTGTGGGAACCCGTCCCGGGGAAAGAATTTTGAAGTTTCTGTTTTTTCTGCCGTAAAAAATCTTGCCCTGGCCCAAAGTCACGGCCTGGACATTCTGACTCCTTGTCAATGCTGTTTTGGTCAGCTCAAACACGGGGCATACTGGTATGAAACCCACAAAGGTCTGCGAGATAAAATTAATAGATTATTGGCAGAAGAGGGACTTTCCTATGGAGGGTTATCAGACAAACAGGCCCCTGGTACAGCCCATGAAGCAACCAAAGGACCCGTCCAGATCAAACATCTGCTTTCTTTTTTATATGATGATATTGGGCCGGATATTCTGAAAGAAAAAATTGTAAGACCCCTGGACCCTGTAAAAACAGCCCTCCAGCATGGATGCCATGGCCTGCGCCCCTTTTCTGTTACTGGATTTGATAATCCCTTTGCCCCAAAGATTTTTAAGGAACTGGTAAATATTACAGGTCTTGAGGCCATTGACTGGTCAAAGGAAACAGAATGCTGCGGTGATCCCATAGCAGAAGATTATGGGGATCTGGCTCTGAAGATTTTAACCAATAAGCTGGAAACAGCATCCCGGGAAGGGGCAGCATTTATTATTACAGCCTGTACCCATTGCCAGATTCAGTACACAAGGGGGCAGGCCCAGCAAAGGCTTGCAGAAAAATTTATTCCGACTGTATCCTATCCTGTCGTTCTGGGTTCTGCCCTGGGGATTCCATTGAAAAAATTAAGCCCAGGTGAAAAAATTCCCATTCAATTTTAAAGGGCGAATTTGAGATGGAAAAATTCAATTGAGAGCAAATGCTGATAAATGATTGATTCACAAGAAATTTGCTGATAAAACCTGGATAATCTGAATCATCATATTGTTGTCAATGGAAGGAGTTTTTAATGTCAGATCTTACTATGTCCAATTGGGAAGAGAATCTGGTAACCCCGGAATCAGTGCTAAATCACATTGAACCGGGAATGACTGTTTTTCTGGGGACAGGCCCGGCAGCCCCCAGAACCCTGATGAAAACCCTGCTGGATGTAGATGCCCACAATATAAGGGATCTTGAACTTGTTCAGCTTGCGGTTCAGGGAGATACCATTCTTTCCCTTGATAAACTCGATGCCCCTAATTACAGGCTGAAGACTTTTTTTTCAGGCTTTGTGGCCTGGGACACGATTTTATCGGCCCAATTGGATTTAATCCCTGCCTATTCTTCTGAAATTCCGGAAATCATTAAATCCGGAAGGATTGATTTGGATGTGGCCTTTATCCAGATCACACCGCCGGATGAGTCTGGATACTGCAGCCTGGGAGTTGCTGTGGACGTGGCGCGGGAGGTTATGGACCGTGCCAGTCTGGTGGTGGGAGAGATTAATGATAAAATGCCCTTTACCTTTGGTGATACCTTTGTCTCCATTGAGGATTTTGACCTTCTGGTTCTGTCTGACCGGGATCCTGTGACCTATGAGATTCCCTTTGTTTCCGAGCAGATGAAAAAAGTGGCTGCCAATGTGGCATCGGTTATCAAGGACGGAGATTGTATTAATTATTCTCTGGGGCCTATGTTTGAAGCCCTGGTTCCCTATTTGTCCGACAAAAAGGATCTGGGTATCCATTCCCTGTATTTTACAGATGCCCTGGCAGAACTGGTTAATTCCGGTGCTGTCAACAATCATCATAAATCTCCTTTTCGGGGTAAATCCCTGACTTCCTATGCCCTGGGTACAAGGGAATTGATGAAATGGCTGGACAGGAATCCCCTGGTGGAATTTCAGGGCATTGACTGGGTGTGCAATCCCCAGTTTATTGCCAGCAATCCCCAGTTTGTGGTCATGTACGAGGCCAGGAAAATAGATATCATGGGCGGTGTGGTTTTTCCCCTTAAGGGTGCGGTAATCACAGGGCCTGGGGAGGGAGTTGATTTTTTCAGGGGAGCAGAGGCCTCAAAGGATGGTACCACAATCATCGGGCTTCCCAGCAGGGATGAGCAGGGCAAACCCAATGTCCTCCTGACCATTGAAGAGTTTGACAACAAACTGCGCCTCAGGGAGTCAGTCCATATGATTGCCACGGAATACGGTGTGGCCAATATCAAATGGCGGTCCCTGCGGGAAAGAGCCCTGGCAATTATTGACATTGCCCATCCCGATGACCGGGCCATGCTGATTGAGCAGGCTCGCCAGCGAAAAATTATCTATTCCAACCAGATTTATATGAGCCAATCCGCCCACCTTTATCCAGCCCATATTTCCAATACCCAGACCTTTAAAGGCGGGGTAAAGGTCAGGTTCAGGGCTATGAAACCTTCCGACGAAGAGGCCATGCGCAAGTTTTTTTACCGAAGTTCCAGGGAAATGATTTATTATCGGTTTTTTTATTCCATCAAGACCATGAGCCACGATAAAATGCAGGAATATGTGAATGTGGATTATACCAAGGAAATATCCATTGTTGGCCTGGTCGGGAAAAACGAAAACCAGAAAATGATTGCCGAGGCAAGGCTTGTCAGGGATGAAAGGTCCTATTGCGGTGAGGTGGCCTTCCTCATTGATGAAGACTTCCAGGGTATAGGCATTGGTTCCTATCTAATGGAATTTTTAACCAGCCAGGCCAGGGAACAGGGACTGGCCGGACTGACAGCAGAAGTGCTGCCGGATAATCAATCCATGATCAAGGTATTTGAAAAAACCAATCTGCCTTTGGAATCAAGCCTGGAAAACGGGGTTTACCACATGAAAATCAGCTTTACGGATTAAAGGAAAAAATTGCCTGGAAAAAAACAGCTGCTGAGGCATTTGCAACGTTCAAAGAATTTTTTTTCCCCAGCATGGGAATGTGGATATAGTCATCCACAGCCTGCATGACATGGGAGGAGATGCCGTATTCTTCATTCCCAAATACGATCACAGCTTTTTCAGGCCAGCTATATTTATGGCAGGGTATGGATCCAGGAATTGTTTCAACGCCAATGATTTGAAATCCCTGATTTTTTTTGTCCAAAAGTGTCTGGGCAAGGTCAGATGTCTTTTCCTGATTAATCCATTCATGGGTTCCCATGGAGGTTTTCCTGACATGGGGATGTTCTTTGCCCATGGTGTTTCCAAGAATAATCGTCTGGATACCAGCGGCATCACAGTTCCGAAAAATGGATCCCACATTAAAAAGGCTTCTAAGCCCATCCAGGGCAACCTGATATTCCATTTTTAGCAATTTTATGGGCGGCGTTTCCCTGTCTTGGAAGTTCACAGGTTCCAGAAGCTTGTCATCCCGGAGGATTATCCCGGCTGCCAGGCGGTGGAACTGGATGGCATTTGATATATATTCAATCTGTGGCCTTGTGCCCTGGCCGGGACGAATTGGTAATGGCGAATTAATCCATTTTAATATGGCTTCGTATCGGGAACAAAAATCGTCAAAAACAGCAGGATTCACCCGGTTGGTGATGAGTTTCTGGTAAAAGGCAGAAAGCCAGTCAATAATATGTCGGTGCCGGCTTTTTTCAGGCAGGGTTAAAAATTTTTTTTGAGTAAATCCAAAGGTCTCCATGACCCCCTTATACCAGCCTTTAACCCCCGGGGGAATTAAAATCTGATCCAATTCAGGAGTTTTAACTGAATTGAGCTCCATAAACGTCTAGGGACCCTTCAAGCACATACTTGAGATATTTCCTTTTCGCCCTTACAAAATTTTTATAGATAAGGCGTATTGCCTCAATTATAGGATTAATGTTTGTTCAGGATATGCCGATGACTATTCCATGGGGAACCAGGCTTCCATTTTTTAGAATAAAGGAGACATCAAATGAACAGCATACCTGACACTTCGTCTGCAGGGCTGTTACAGGATAGGAGTAGTTTGCAGGATACAGGCTTTTCAAGCCATGAAAGAAAACTATCCGTAAATAGCTATCAAAAACTTGATGCAGGCCTGACCATACAAACCCGGGAGGGGGATATCGTCACCCTGTCTTCAAGTCAATTCTCAGAACTTAATGCCTTTGAGTACAACAGCCAAGGCCAGATCCAGACGGATGCCGGAACGGCCAGAATAAGCCAGCACACCCGGGAAATTACCCTGACCTCGGGAGAGCAGTTCTCCTTTTCTGTCCAGGGGGATTTAAATGAACAGGAACTTGCGGACATTGAAGCCATTGTAAAAGGGGTGGACGGAATTATTGCTGAAATGGCCCAGGGGGATATGAAAGAAGCCGTATCAAAGGCAATGTCCATGGGCTATTATTCATCTGTTTCCATGTATTCAGCTGATATTAGTGTTCAGCGTTCCTATGCTGTGGCCCAGGAAACAAGGTCTGCCTCCAATGACCTATTATCAAACCCTGGTTCATTGCTGAATCCCGGATCCAATGCCGGTATTTCCCGGGGACTCGGACATGGGGGTGGTTTTGTTGACAAAATAGCTGATTTTCTTAGGGAACAGGAAGAAAAAATGCTGGCAAAGGCTCAACAGCCACTGAGTTCCCTGCTTGAACATCATTTGAAGAATATGGAAGATATAAATGAAAATAAAACCCCAGAAAAAAATCAGGTATATGCGGCTCTTAAAACAGCACAAGAGCAAATTGATCAGATGATCAATGATATGGTTAAAAAATTTTTTGAAAGAACTTTGAACGGTATATTCTAAGTTAGTTCCTGTTTGCATAAAACTTATGAAATGTATCGCTTATTGGAGCAGGCTCAATATGCGTTGGGCATCTGTATTGGCCTGGCTTAAGGCAAAGGTGCCTGCCTCTATCAGAACATTCATTTTTGAAAAATTTGATGACTCCGCTGCAAAGTCAACCTCCCTGATGGTGGACTCTGCTGACTGGACGTTGATTTTGGTGGTTGAAATATTTGTAATGGTTGATGTCAACTGGTTTTGCATGGAACCTATGTTTGATCGGTTTTTGTCAATGTCTTTTAAGGCTGCATCTGCTATTGAAATGGCAGTCTGTGCACCCTCCTGGGATAAAACATTTAGATCAGAAAGCCTGTTTAATTTTTCAACACTTGCAACGGCATCTGCATAGTCGGTATTCTCATTGTTTGGCGCAAGGGTACTTCCCTTGGAAAGCAGGGAAGCATTCTGCAGCGTCATATCATTTGTGATGTCAATGGAATTTTTTAAGGTGATATCCTTTTGAAGAATGCTGCCTGCTTTGTAAACAATACCGTCTTCGGCAGTGATATCCACGGGTATATAGGTGTTTTTTGAAAGAATACTGCCGACGGCAAGAGTAGACCCCGCCTTTAAGAGAAAGTCATCATTGTCGTTGACAGTCTCATCATTGGCCAGGGTGATGGAGCCACCAATGGTGGAGCCGTTTGTCAGGACGGAGTTGTCAGCCAGGACAGATCCTTTGGAAATCTTAAAATCATCTGTAATGGTAATAGTTTTGTCGATATTGACTGTGCCGCCCACGAAGGAACCGGATGCAACAATGAAATTATTGTTGATTTCCAAGGATGATCCTGCAGTAATGACAGCGTCCTCACCGACAATAAGATCATTGAAGATATTTATATCGGCTGCTATCTTTGATCCTGCTTCAATGGTGGAGTTGGCAATAAACCTGGAACCTGCCTGAAGGGTCATCTGCTGATCAAGGATCAGATTATTTGCGTTGGCAAGTGTAATGTCCGATCCAATCCTGGAACCGGTCTTCAAGGAACTGCCTCCGCCAAGGATGGATCCTGTGTTCAGGATCATATCTTTGTCAAAAGAGCCGGTATCTGCATTGATGGTCATTTTTGCCTTAATAAGGCTGTCCGTTGCGAGAGTGGTACCGTCACCTAACTTTGAGCCCGTTGACAATACCATGTTTTCCGTCATGCTGGCAGTTCCGGTAATGGTAATATCTCCATCATAATGGGATCCGGTAAGGAGGACAGAATCTGCAGTAAGCCTGGAGTCGGCTTCAAGGGTCATATCATCGGTCAGTATCGTATCCCCGCTCACGGAAAGGTTCGCATCAAAAGACGAGCCTTGAGACAGAATCGATCCTGCAGCCAATTTAGACCCGGCTTTCATAGCCATATCATCGGTTATGACGGTTTCATGTCCCACACCTCTACCTGTAATGATCGTTGCACCATAGGTGGAACCCGACCCGAGGATAGAACCGGTTGCGAGGCGGCTCCCCGCTGCCAGTGTATCGTCTGAATTGATGGTAATATTGTTATCCAATGTGATATCGCTGCCAAAAGATGACCCTGAACTCAAAATGGATCCAGGCTCCAGAATCATACCGGCCGTGAACGTCTGGTCGGCTGTTAAGGTGGCAATTGCGGTCAGAATGACGGCGGTATTAATGAACGAACCGGCCGTAAGGATGGTATCGGTACCAAGCGTTGTATCGGCTCCTGTAACAAGGTCCATGTCTCCTCCCAGCACACTGCCGGTGAGAATAGCACCATTCAGTGTTGAATTGCTGCCAAGGGTTGAGGTTCCAGCCAGGGTTGAATTGTTGTTCAAGATGGTGCTGCCGTTTAAAGTTGAACTGCCTTTGAGTGTGGATGCACCTGTCAGGGTTGATGTTTTGGCACTTACTATTACTGCTTTATTGCTTATTGTTGACACTCCGTCCAGAGTTGAGTTCCCAACCAGAAGTACATCTGAAATCAGGGCTAAATCATCCCCCATGGTTGAAATACCGCCCAGAGTTGAAGCGCCAACCAGGGTGGTGGCAGTGGCCAGTACTGAAAGTCCGCCCAGGGTTGTACTGCCTTTTACGGTTGAAACACTTTTTAAGGTTGCCGTACCGGCTGTGGTTGAAACACCGTTCAGGGTTGAAGTCCCTTTCAGGGTTGAGGGACCTTTCAGGGTTGATGTACCGTTTACGGTTGAAGCGCCATCTAAGATTGTAACAGCATCCAGAGTTGAAACGCCTTTTAAGGTTGATGTGCCTTTTAAAATGGATGTTCCCTTTAAAGTGGAAACGTCTTCCAGGGTTGAGGTACCCGCTAAAGTCGATGTGCCGGCCAGGATTGACGTTCCGCCTAAACTTGAAGTGCCGGCCAGGGTTGAAGTACCGCCCAATGATGACACATCGTTTAAGACAGAAACACTCCTTACGGTTGACGTACTGTCCAGGATTGATGTTCCTCGCATGATTGATACATCGGCCAGGGTTGACGTCCCTTTGAGCACAGAGACTCCGCCTAAATTGGAAGTACCTGCCAGGGTTGACGTACCGGCTAAAGTTGAACTACCGTCCAGGGTGGATGTTCCCCCTAAACTCGACACATCTGCCAGAGTTGAACTGCCTTTTAAGGTTGTAGCCCCATTTAGGGTTGATGTGCCTTTCAGAGTTGATATGCCTTTCAGGGTTGAGGTGGCTCCCAGGGTCATATTCCCCAGAAGGGTATAGGGTGTATTGGCAGTCGTCAGGCTGGCATTGACGGATGATCCGTTTATAAGCGTAGAACCCGCTTCCAGGCTGGAACCGGTTGTAAGCGTCACATCTCCGCCCAACACTGTGTTTGTACTTCCCTTGATTGTCATGCTTGAGGTCAGGGTGGCACCGGAATTGAGTATTACCGTATCATTACCAAGAAAACTGCCGGATGATAGAATGGTTCCTGCAGCCAGGGTTGAATCGCCCCAACTAGGACCTGCAAGACCGTGGGTCAATGTATCTGCACCTGATACGACGATATAGGTATTGGCAACAGCTCCACCTCCGCCTGCAGCAATCATCAGAACTGAGAGACTTGCTCCTGTTCCCGTAACCTGTCTCCTCCCTAATGCTCCTGAAAGAATAATCTGTTCACCTGTTCCGATGACGGTGTTTTCGTGTAAAAGCGTACCGGATTCCAGAATGGTTCCCGAGGCAAGTGTACCGGCATTTGCTCCGATCGCTTTTTGGGCAATTGAAAATCCACCGGTTAATACGGTTCCAGATCCGATGATAGTTCCATTGGGAATCGCTGCCGTATTACCAATAATCGAACCCGACATAAGGGTGGAACCAATTTTTACGGTACCGATGGCGGCTAATGATGTTGAACCCAGAGTAAGGTCTGCGGTGATCGTTGTTCCGGCACCGATGATGGAACCGGATCCCAAAATAGAGCCAATCCCCAGGTCGGTTGCCGCGCCTAAAATTGAATCAACACCCACTATTGTTCCTGAACCCAGGATGGTTCCGACTCCCAGGGTGGTACCCGATCCCAAACTTGTCCCGGCTCCCAAACTGGTCCCTGAGCCCAAGCGGGTTCCAACGCCTAAGCTTGTCCCCGATCCCAGGCTTGTACCTGATCCAAGAGTTGTTCCAGAGCCTAAACTGCTTCCTGAACCAATACTTGTACCCGACCCCAGGGTGGTACCCGATCCCAAACTGGTATCCGCTCCCAAACTGGTCCCGGACCCTAAACTGGTTCCAATGCCTAAGCTTGTCCCCGATCCCAGGCTTGTACCGGATCCGAGAGTTGTCCCGGAACCCAGAATAGTTCCCGATTCCAGGATGGTACCGGAACCTAAAATGGTTCCTGAGCCGAAGGTGCTTCCTGACCCGATACTTGTGCCGGACCCCAAGAGGGTACCGGAACCTAAAATGGTACCGGTTCCTAAAATGGTTGCTGCTCCCAGGGTCGTTCCGGAACCCAGAGTTGTTCCGGAACCCAAACTGGTTCCGGAGCCTAAGATAGTTCCAATACCTATACTTGATCCAGACCCAAGGGTCGTACCCGAATCAAGAATTGTACCCGAACCTAAAGTGGTTCCTGATCCGAGAGATGTACCTGATCCCAGAACTGTCCCTGATCCAAGAGCTGTTCCTGAACTAAAGGTTGTTCCGGTTCCGATAATTGAGCCGGAGCTCATAATAGTGCCCGACCCAATGATGGAACCTGAACCCAGGATGGAACCTGATCCAAAGATGGTACCGGAACCCATGATAGAGTTTGCTCCAATTGTCGTTCCTGAACCCAGTGATGTTCCTGTACCCATACTGGAGCCTGCACCGATAATGGAACCCGAGGCAATGGTCGTTCCTGTGGGCATCACCGTATTATCAGCCAGGATTGTACCGGATTCAAGGGTTGAACCGCTTGCAATATTGCCGCCGCCGGATACGGTAACGGCAGCAATCTGGATAGTGTTATTCACAATTGTGCCGGTACTTAACCGGGTGTCGACTCCCAATACAGATCCGCTTGTCAGAGTGAATTGAAACTGAGCTGAATCTGTAGCAGTGGTCAGGATGATATCATCATGGCTTATAACCGTACCAAAGCCCAGCAGGGAACCGGCAGTAAGTATCGAGCCTGAGATCAGATTGGAAATAATGGTTGTTGTGTCGCTACCATCGGTCAGGTTGGCACCTCCGGTTAAGACAGTACCAATGGAAGCCACTCCGACATAGGCATTTGTCATGTCTTCGGGAAAAAATGAATCCATGGTAAGCAATGTGTTGGTGGTGAGCTTTGAACCGGCTGTCATTGTCATGTCTTCGGTCAATGTGGTAAAGCCTTCTGTAATAATATCCGTGCCGAAAACAGATCCCTGCCCGAGCCAGCTGGATGCACTCAGTATTGATCCGGCCATAAGGGTTTCAATCCCTCCGTCGGACAGGACATTAAGGCCGCTTGTTGTATAGTCTTTGTCCAATATACCCGTAATCATTCCACTGGTTGTCAGAATGCTTTGACCTGCCCTAAGAACGGTTCCTTCCGTAAGCAGACTATTGGCAGTGATCCTGGAGCCGTTGGTCAACATGCTAATGGAGGTGGTTGTATTCGTATTTAAAGATGAAAGAATGACAGTCCCGCCAACGATAGTGCCCTCTCCGATAATCGATTCAGTGCCAAGTATGGCACCTGCTTTTAATAGAGAAAAAGACGAGCTGAGCGTTGTATCGGAACCCAATACGACGGTTCCGCCGATAATTGTTCCCGCCCCAATGGTTGAGCCGCTTCCAAGGGTGGCGTTTGCTGTGAGCTTGCTTGTGGAAACCGAGGTAGTGGTATCGGCTCCGATATTAAATTGTGCTCCCAGTACTGATCCGGCACCAATGGTTGATCCGTGGGCAAGGGTGGAACCGACACTCAAAAAACTGTCCTGGACAGACCTGCTTGTGTCGGCACCAATGGTTATCTGGCCGCCAAGCAGGGAATTTGCCCCCAGGACAGACCTGTCTGAAAGGGTGGATCCGGCAGCGACAATGCTTGAACCATCTGTTTTTGAGGTTCCTTCAATGATGATGGTACCACCGATGGCAGAGCCCGCAGCAATGACGGATCCGGAGGTTAATATCGATCCTTCTTTTATAAGGCTTGTGCTGCCGGTTGAAGTGGTTTGAGTCGCATTCATTACAACATTCCCGCCAAAAACCGTGTCAGCCCCGATTTTTGTTCCGCCTCTCAGAATGGAACCCCTGGCGATCACACTTTTATCAGTGGTTGAATTCGTTGCTCCGATAACGACCTTACCGGTTATATCTGAATTGGCTCCCAGGGTGCTGTTTTGCGTGATGACGGATCCCCGGGTAAAAGTTGAGTCCATGGTGGTGGATAACTTGCTGTTGGCAAAGGTGCTGCCGTCAAGATCCTGTCCTGTTGTCCATCCTGCCGTCAGAATGGAGTTTTGCGCCATGGTGGAGCTATCCATCAGGGTGGATGCAATGGTCGTAGTGTTTGCACCGTCAATTTCAAGATCACTGGTTAAAGAGACTGCATTGCCGCCACCGATGTTGTTTATAATAATATCCGTTGCACCATATTGGACCAGGGATATATGCCCTAGTGTTGACAGGTCAGCACCCTGCAAAATTTTTTGCGTTTCTTCTCCCCCGGTATCAACCTTGATTGTTCTTTCATCCAGAGAGATGAGGGTCAGCTTCCCCTGTGAATCAACAGCCGCCATTACGCCATGGGAAGAAGATTTTGAGTTGATGGCATTGACAAGGGCGCCGTTTGCATCATTGGCCCGTATTTCAACCTGGCCGATTCTAACATTGTTAATGGAAAAATCAGAGCTGGTTTCTCCTTCAATAATATTTAAATCCGTGGTGGATGTTACTTTGGCTGTAGCAAATATTCCCAATAGATCGCTCATCCTGTTGATGGCATTTGCAACGGCTGCCATGCCGTTTTCACTGGTGTTGTTATATAACACCTCTACCGATTCAATATTGAATGTTTCATTTTGGATATTACTGTAGATACTGAGATCGACGACGCCCGGTTCATTATTGGCCAATGTAATCTTTGATGAAGTTGTATGACCGATTTTATTGGATTCTGCCGAACCAATAGTAATATTGGTCGTTTCTCCCGTATAGGCACCAGTCTGAAAATTTTTATTGATAAAGGCACCGGACAAAAGTTTTTGATTGTTAAAGGATGTTGTCTTTGCAATGGTATCCAATTCCTGCATGAGTTTATCAATATCCGACTGGATAGCTGCCCTTGATTCCGTGGTTTGTCCATCTTGAGCTGCCTGGATGGATTTTGTTTTTATGGTGGTGATAATATTAATTGATTCCTCCAGGGCCGCATCAGCCGTCTGGAGAATATTGATGCCGTCGTTGGCGTTTTTGACGGCCTGGCCCAAACTCATGGACTGGGATCTTAGAGAATCGGCAATGATCATGCCAGAGGCATCATCAGCGGCCTTATTGATTCTCAGGCCGGAAGAAAGCCGTTCCAAAGAATTTGATAATTCATTGCTGCCTTTAATTAAGTTCTTATGGGCATTTAAAGTTGCAACATTGGTATTAATACTAAGTGCCATGTTTTTCCTTTATGCTTTTTTGGCACATGATTTACATAATGGGTCGATAAAAAAATTAATAATTCAGTATAATTATTGATACCTTACTAAAATCGACAGCTTTATAGTAAGGCAGAAGCATTAATTATGCCAAAAAATGAGAACAGGGATTTATAGCGCCAAACTAGAGGACACCATTGAAAGATTTTGCAGCATGAAAAAAAGGGTTAAGTATATTTTTTCATATGGCCCGTTTGAAAGAGCTCCATAGAAGCTTTGCTCCGGTTTTGATTAAAGTTTATCTGGATCATCAATCAGGCATGGAATTGATGAGGTACCAATAAAAATTTGAGAGTCGGCAATTGAATAATTTGATTCATAAATGGATCCAGGGTGAAAAATTTGCCGAATTCAATGCACAAAATTTCCGATCAGGGCATATGTCCACCCAAAAATAATTCCATGAAGCTCCTAGGAATATCAGGAACCTGGAAAGACGTTTTGCAAATCGCTCATCCTCCGATACCGTTCATTGTGCGTACGCATTTTCTCCGCTTGGTGGGTGCCATTCCGTGGTCCTTTGGTTTCTCCAAAATCGTATTTCGGATAAGTTCTGTTAACTGATGGTCCCCCTGGCCTTGCCGTAGCGGGGTTCTCAAATCTGTTTCCCGGTCGGAAAATAGGCACCCTCGCAAATGTCCGTCGGCGGTAAGGCGCAATCGGTTGCAGGTTTCACAAAAGTGATGACTCATAGCACCGATCAGGCCTATTTCTCCCTCGGCGCCTTCCAAGACATAGCGTTGCGAAGGGCCATCCAAGGGACCGGAACTCACACTCCGTAGCGGCCCGAGGGTAGAGATCTGATCAAAAATTTCTTTGCTTGAGATGAATACCTGTGATTCCCAGTCATTGGTTTTCCCCCCTGGCATCAGTTCAATAAAACGAATATGGTAGGGCTTGTTTTGCGTCAGGCGAGCAAAGTCCAGAATCTCATCGTCGTTGACCCCTCGCATCGCCACCACGTTTATCTTGATGGGATGCAGCCCCACGGATACCGCTTCCTCAATTCCTTCCCAGACCTGCGTGAAAAGATTCCTCCGGGTAATGCGCTCAAAGCGTTCAGGCCTAAGTGTATCCATGCTGACGTTGATGCGGCAAATCCCGCATTTATGAAGATCATGTGCCAAAGCTTTAAGGAGTACACCGTTGGTTGTTAAAGTGACTTCCTCCAGACCCTGAATCTCACACAGGCGTTGTAAAAACGTCACCACTCCGTTTCGAACCAGTGGTTCACCTCCGGTCACGCGGACCTTGCGGATTCCTTGCCGGACACATAGTCTAACAAGTTGGATCATTTCTTCATAAGTCAGGATTTCACTGTGAGGCATGAAGCAAATCCCCGTTTCCGGCATGCAGTAAATGCAGCGCAGATTGCAGCGATCCGTGATAGAAATGCGCAGGTAATTAATCGTGCGATGGTAGTAATCTTTCAAATTGTACCTATATCAAATTGTAACGGGCCAGGGCAGAGGTGACAATATGGTCAATGAGCAGTCTATAGTCTTCCATGGGTCCCTGGGCAGAGGGATGATGCATGGTAAACATCTGGGGGCTCCAGCTTTTTATGGGTTTTAAGCCCGGAATGCCGTTGACCTCAATGATCTTGAGTTTGCCATGGGCATCCAGCCTCATGTCTGCCCTGACATGGTCCAGGCAGTTCAGGGCTTCCATAGCCTGGCGGGTCACTTCAATGGCTTCTTTGGCATGGGTGTTTGTGGGTCTGATTTTGGTGGCCCCGACCCCCCTTAGATCTGCTCGAAGAATGGGGTATTTACCAAATAGAGATTTGTCCACTTCAACTTTTCCGGGTAAAAATTCCTGGTGCTTACCGTTTCCCAGCATGAGAACGGTATATTCCTTTCCGGGTAGATATTCTTCCACCAGTGCTGGCTGGTCATATTCTTTGTGGATAAAAGCAACCTGTTTTTCCAGGGCTTTTGGATTTTCAACCACACTATCGTCGTTGATACCCACGGACCTGGACTCATAACTTGGCTTTACAAATGCAGGAAAGGTGAGCTCGGGAAGGGCATCACCAGATTCAATCTGATAGTGATAGGGAACGGGTACATTATTGGCAGCCATGATTTTATGGGTGGCGGTCTTGTGTATCAATGCCTTCATGGTGCCAGCATTGGGCCCGATATAGGGGATGCTGCGGTCATCAAATATATCAGCAAGCCATTTTTCATCTCCTTCGCTCATTCCAATGGTTTCTGACTTGCTGGAAATATGGTAAAGCGCACTCCAGACAAGATCAAAATTTTTTTCTTCAATGGCCGTATAAAATTCATCCATACTGGAAACAAAGGCTATTTCAGCTTCTTTGCCCGAGGCATTGATGGCCTTGCAGACCTCTTCTGTTACTTTAATATCACCCCATCCCTGGGCATCTCCAGCCGGTCCTGTGAGTAATAGTATTTTTTTCATGCTCCTCCTGTTTTTTTTCATGCAACCTGGAATAAATTTTTGTCCCAGGTATAGCTTTTGAGTGCTTCAATGGTCTGGGGGGAAACCTGGCCAAGAAGTTTTTCATAGGCCTTGATCCGTGATTCTTCCCAGAATACCCGTGACACGATTTTCATATCAATTTCAGGAAATGGTTTCTGTCCGCTAGTGTTTGGTTCCAACGCCATATTTGCCATTCTTGTATTGGGATTTAAGATGCTGGCCTCTGATTTGGTATCCCTGGCCAGGGCCTGGGAAAATTGTTCAGTACAATAACCAAAATGGGTGCAGCAAAGGGCGGCAAAGACTTTTCCCTTAAAAGAGGATAATTGTAAGGCCGCTTCTTTGACGTTAATATCAATCATCTGGGATACATCGCTGCTGAAAGGGTCTCTTTCAATCTTTCCGGCCAGGTTTATACATCCCTGGGTAATGATTCTTTCCGGCGCAATTCCCATTTTTATCAGGGCTTTTTTATGTGATCCGTCACCTATGGTTGTGGGGGTACCGAATATGACTACCCTGCTGCCCTGGTTTTTTGACAGGTGCTCATAAATGAGTGTAACTCCGTGATCCACAATACCGGTTACCGGGATGTTTGTTTCCCGGGAAAAGTTGGTAAACGGATAAACAACAGACAGAGTATTGCAGGCAATTAGAATGGAGTCGGGATTAAATTTTGCCATGGCATTCATGGCATTGTTGAAAACATTGGCCCTGGCATTCATGTCAGGGAAATGATTATATCCCCTGTTCTGTTCAGGCCATGCATTAAAATAGACCATGTTGATTTTTTCAAAGGAAGAGTTTTCCTTTATCTGGTTGGCAATGTCTGCAAAAACAGACAGGCCTCCAAGACCGGAATCAGACACCAGGATGGTGGTCTTATTTTTATTCATCTGCAATATCCCTTGTCATGCACTATAATTTCCCAGTAAGTCTGCGGGTCAGCCATTCTTCAGCCAGTTCCCTTGCCCATTCAGGGGAAGATTCAAGTTCGTTGTTTACCATTCTGTTCATCATGTCTTTCCAATGATAAAAGTGCTGGCAGGTGGTCAATCGGTTCCGGAACATGGCCGCTCCTTTTTGGGGCTCAGTTTCCATTTTTTCCAGGATGGTGGTCACTTCATTTTTGAATCCCTCTTTACCGTAATAATGGAGAAATCCATTCCAGGAGTCTTCTATCCCTTCCCGGGTATCCAAAGGAATGGAAATCTCCTTGAACCGGGTGAAAAAATTATTTTGATCACAGGACTTGAGCATGGACAGGCCCTGATCCTGGATTTCATAGGGGATCAGGTCAAGGGATGCAAGGCCATCCCGGGTAAGTCCCAGGTTTACCATATAGCCGAGTTTGCGAAAATACAGGTCAACAGGCTGATAGAAAACAAAATTTCCCAGGCTGCAGCAGATGGGCACACCCTTATGGAATTTAATGCCCTGGGGCACATGGGGATGGTGACCTATCACTGCATCGGCCCCGGCTTCTGCCATTTTTTCAAAAGCATCCATCACATAGGGCGGGGCAAAGGGAATATATTCAAGGCCGCAATGGGCAATGACAATAACCAGGTCAACCTCTTGTTTAAGGGATTGAATCCTGGCCTCAATCCTTGGAATCTCCCAGCCCATGACGCCGGGGCCAGTTCCTGCTGCTGTCTGGTCTTCGCCTTCGCTGAAATTGACAATGGCAATTTCAATTCCATTGGCAGTCAGGATCAGGGGTTTTTCCGCTTCTTCAAGGGAATACCCTGCACCGGTCCATTGAATCCTGTTTTTATCAAGAGTCTCAATGGTATCCTGGAATGCAGAAAGGCCAAAGTCAAAGACATGGTTGTTGGCCAGGGTTACAGCATCAATGGGAACCGCTGTAAGGCCGCGTACATGCTTTGACTCTCCCTTGAAAACAGCACCGCTTTTACATACGGGATTCCCCCGGTCACTTAAGGGGGCTTCCAGATTTACAATGGAAAGATCTGTAGATCTGATGATGGGCAAAAGATCCCCATACACAGATTCAGGATCTGTCTCAATGATACTTTGAAAGTGGCGGATAGGGGCCCAGTCCCCTGCAATGCATAGAGTGGCACCAGGGGTTTCGCCCGATGACCACCTGCCCTGGTCCCAGTTAAATGAAGAAACAGACAACATGTTATTTTTCTCCGGAAAAGATGTAGCGGTTGGGCATCCGTTTGGTCAAAGACGCCACTACCTCGTAATTGATTGTGCCGATTGTGTCTGCAATGTCATTGGCCGTGATTTTTTCTTCCCCCTGGCTGCCCATGATCACCACCTCATCTCCCAGGGCACAATCCGGTATATGGCCCACGTCAATCATGGTGAAATCCATGCATACCCTGCCGGTAATCTGGGCTTTTATTCCCCTTACAAGCATTTGTCCCTTTGAGGATAGCAGTCGGTTGTAACCGTCTGCATATCCAATGGGGACCGTGGCAATCCGGGTGGGGATCTGGGTGATATGGGTGGATCCATAGCTGATCTTGAATCCTTTGGATACGGTTTTTAAATGGATGATTTTTGAACGAATTGACATAACCGGTTCCAGTTTGATCCGGGTCTGATCCATCTCATCGGACGGCCAGAGTCCGTACATTGCAATTCCAGGGCGGACCATTTGAAAGTGAGAGTCAGGTATCTCGATCAAGGCAGCGGAGTTTGCTCCATGGAGCACAGGGGGGGTTATCCCCTTTTCTTTGAGTTTTGCAACAAGGGTTTTAAACCGGTCCAGCTGTTGCAGGGTATGGGCCTTGTCCCTGGCATCTGCATTGGCCATGTGGGTGTATAAACCTTCGATCTCCAGCCCTTTTAATTGATGAATTTCCAATATTTCATCAACACTTTTCCAGGACTGGTCAGAGATGTCACCGGGTGTGACCAGCTGATCGTGGAGAACACCCAGCCGCCCCATGCCTGTATCCACCTCCACGTGAACCTTCAAGGATTTCCCCATATCCCGGACTCTATCAGCAATAAGCCGGGCCGTTTCAAGGCAGGTCAGGGTAATCCGGATATCATGGGCAATCAAAAAAGGCACCTGTTCAGGCAGTACATCTCCAAACAGGAGAATGGGAACATCAAAGCCAGCCCCTTTCAGTTCAACCGCTTCGGAGATCCGGGCAACTGCCAGGCAATCGGCTCCATTTTTCAGGGCAGTACGGGCAACCTCAATGGCACCGTGGCCATAGGCATTTGCCTTGACTGTGGCCATAAATTGTGTTCCGGGTAAAAGCAGGCCTTTCAATGCCCTGACATTGCTGGCCAATGCCCCAAGGTCGACATCAACACTGGTCTGGGGCAGCAGAGTTAGGGCCTTGTCCTGCATCAGCCCAGCTCGCCCTGGCCATAGGCATGGGTAAAATTTTTAAATAATTCCATGACACGGCAGGTTTTTTCTCCGGGCTTTCCATTGCCCATAACCAGGTCATCAATCTGGATTATGGGGACGATCTCTTTGTTGGAGGCAGAAATAAAGACCTCATCCATTTCTTTTAATTCATCCATGTCAATATGGCGCATTTCTATTTCATAATGATTTTTTGTCAGATCCATGACAACCCCCCTTGTGATTCCCGGCAGGATATTGTCTGGGGGGGTGATTAATCGGCTGCCCTTAAAACAGAAAATGTTGGTGGTAGTACCTTCCAGCAGACGGTTATCCCGGTCTCTGTAAATGGCCTCTATGGCTCCTGTCCCATGGGCCTTGTGCTGGGCAAGCACGGCAGACAGGTAATTGGTGCTTTTGGATGTGGGGATGAATCGTTCAATATCAATGGTGATAATTTTTGCACCGTCTGAGTACCACCAGTCAGGAAGTTCCAGTTTCGGGGTAACCATGACCATGAGAATTCCGTTGCCTTGAGGGGTAACTCCATCGGGGCTGATTCCGCCGGAATAGACAATTCTGATATTGGATTCTGTATGGTGTGGGTTCTTTTCAATGGTTCTGACAACAATATCGCAGATTTCCTGGTGGGTATGTCTGAGGGCCAGGCCAATGTCTTTGGCTGAATTCTCAAGCCGGCTTACATGTTCCTTGAGAAAAAAAGGGCGTTTGTTGTAGGTAATCAAAAAATCAAATACACCATATCCCCGTAACACTGTAATATCTTTTGCAGGAATCAATGCATTTTCTTCATCGACAAATTCTCCGTCAATATAATAGGTATCCATGGTTTTCTCCTCTTCTAATGGAAATAGAATTATTTTGCAGGGGGGGTAAATACTCTCTGGGCCAGTTCATTGTCCAGCATAAGCAGGCCGTGTCCTTCCCCTTTGACCAGCTTGAGTTTGTTCAGAAAGGTTTCCATGGAAGCTTCTTCCTCAACCTGTTCTTCCACAAACCAGTCCAGGTGTTTTTTAGCGGCATGATCATTTTCCTGGATGGCAAGGTCCATTAGGCTGTTGATCAGGCTGGAGACAAGTTTTTCATGGTCATAGGCCAGTTCAAACACCTCCAAAGGGGAATTGAACTCTGTCTTGGGAGCTTCAATGGCTTTGAGATAAACCCTGCCGCCCCTTTCATTTAAAAATCTATACATTTTCATGGCATGGAATCGTTCTTCCTCTACCTGGACCAGGAAAAAATTTTCAAACCCGCTCAACCCTGTGGAATTAAAATAGGATGCCATTGAAAGATAGTAATACTCTGAAAAAAGTTCACGGTTTATCTGAATGTTAATGGCTTCCTGCAATTTTTCCGATATCATGTATCCTCCTGTAAAATTTTTATTGAATTTTTTTAAATTAATTTTTGGAACAATAAAAAAAATATTCCCTTATACTAACTCTTTTTAAAGACAGCTTCAATACATTGGATGGTATTATTTTTAAAGTTTTTTTCCATGTTTGGGCCGAAAAAAGCGGAATTTTCACCAAAGACCAGATGGGAGCCCAAGGGGCGAGGTTTTCTTTTTTTGCCGAATGCATTGACCATCTGCCACCATTCCAGGGATGGCTGACTTTCATCGGAAAGATAATCCAAAGTGAACCCTGCATTTCCAAGGCAGGGTTCAAAATTTTTCCAGGATTCAAGAAAGGAGATGGATGCATCCCCTGCCCAGGGTACGGGAAGGGCAATGGGTTCATCTTTGTTTTTGCCTTGGAAAATTTCATGGAGAATAAGTTTTCCCCCGGGTTTCAGAACACGGTTAAATTCTTTTAAGGCGGTTTCCTTATCCTGGATGTTCATGAGGATATGCTGGCAGAGTACTGCATCAAATGAGTCGTTTTCAAGGGGTAAATCAAGGACCGAACCCTGTTCATAGCAAATGCTCTGCTCAAGTTTGTACCATTGGGTAACAACCTGGGCTGTCTCAACAAAAGCAGGGGCAAGATCAATTCCCGTGACCTGGAAGTTAAAGTTTTTGGCCAGGAGCCGGGAAGATCCCCCAATGCCGCATCCGGCATCCAGTATTGCGGCATTGGCAGGAAGGTTTGCTTTTTTAATCAAAGAAATGGTAGCAGGAGCTCCGCCAGTGTGAAGCTGGTCAACGGAAGCCAGGTTTTTTATGGCCAGCTGACTGAAATCCTGGCCGGTCTTTTCCAGGGCGTCTTTGATTTTCAGGGGCAGGTCATGGGTATGGTAGTGGTCTTTTACATGGGATTCCATGGGCGACAACCTTATGTGTTTATTTAGTCAAATGGGTAGATCAAAATAATAAAGGCCGGAACACAGGTATAACATCAGGTTCCGGCCTTTGGGTATAAAATCAGGAATTAAGTTCTTCAAGATTGCCAAAAAAGTCCAGGGCTTCGGGATTTTTCAGAGCATCCTTATTTTTTACTTCTTTTCCTTCGATCATTTTTTTAACGGCCAGTTCCACTTTTTTCATGTTCAATGTATAGGGAACATCCGGAGTCTCAATTATTTTGGCTGGAACATGGCGGGGGGAGGCATTGGTTCTGATGTCTGCCCGGATTTTATTTTTTAGTTCCTGGGTAAGTTCAAACCCCTGGGCCATTTTAACAAAGAGGATCACCCTTACATCATTGTTCCAGGACTGGCCAACAACCACCGAGTCTTCCAGTTCTTCCATTGCATCCAGTCGGCGGTATATTTCTGCAGTACCGATCCTTACTCCGCCGGGATTCAATGTTGTATCGGAACGTCCGAACATGATGACCCCGCCCCGGGGCGTGACCAATATAAAATCACCGTGGGCCCAGATGCCGGGAAACTGATCAAAATAGGCGGAATGGTATTTGGAGCCGTTCTCATCTCCCCAGAAATAAATGGGCATTGAGGGGAAGGGGGCGCAGCATACCAGTTCTGCCTGTTTGTCCACAACGGGACTGGCATTTTCATCATAGGCAAAGACCTTCATGCCAAGGCCCCGGCATTGGAGTTCTCCTGAGTAAACCGGGCCCATGGGATTACCCAGGGCAAAACACCCGTTAAGATCAGATCCGCCGGAAATGGAAGCCAGCTGCAGGTCCTTTTTAACATGTTCATAGATGAATTCAAAGTTTTCATCGGACAGGGGAGAGCCTGTGGACAGGATGGATTTAAGATGGGTAAGATCAAAGCTTTCTTTTGGCCGTACCCCGGCATTTTTCAGGGCTTCAATATAACCGGCACTGGTGCCGAATACGTTTACTTTTTCTTCTTCAGCCATTTTCCACAGGGCATCTGCCCCGGGATGGAAGGGATTGCCGTCAAAAAGCACCAGGGTTGAGCCCACACTCAAGGAGCAGGTCAGCCAGTTCCACATCATCCATCCGCAGGTGGTAAAATAAAAAATGGTGTCCTCTTCCTTTAAGTCAGTATGAAGCACCAGTTCTTTTTTCTGGTGAAGCAGAACACCTCCCCCGCTCTGGACCATGCACTTGGGAAGGCCTGTGGTTCCAGAGGAGTACATGATATACAGGGGATCATCAAAGTTCATTTGTGCAAATTCGATCTCAGTGGCATTGGAATCTTTGAAATCGCTGAAATGTACTGCATTGGGCAGACAGGAAATGTCCGGGTTTTCAGTTGTATAGGGGACAACCACAATTTTTTTAATGGAAGGAAGCTCTTTTACGATCCCTGCAATGCGTTGGATACTGTCCAGGGGTTTCCCCTTGAAAAAATAGCCGTCTGCCGTGAACAAAACCTTTGGCTGGGTCTGGCCGAACCGGTCCAGTACTCCTTTTATTCCAAAGTCCGGAGAGCAGGAAGACCACACAGCACCCAGACTTGAAGCAGCCAGCATGGCAATGATGCTTTCCGGCATGTTGGGCATAAAACCCACCACCCGGTCACCTTTTGAAATTCCCATGGCTTTCAGGGAAGCAGCTGTTTTTGCCACCTGATCGTAGAGCTGGTTATAGGTCAGGGTCCGCCTGACAGAGTCCTCACCCCTGAAAATCAGGGCCAGATTGTCATTTCTGAACTGCAGCAGATTTTCAGCAAAGTTGAGCTTGGAATTCACAAAGAACTTTGCCCCGGGCATTTTGCCCGGGTTGTCAATGGCCTTGTCATAGGGAACAGATGCCTTGATATCCATGAAATTCCAGGCAGTGTCCCAGAAATCTTCCAGATTTTCCACAGACCAATCCCAAAGCGGTTCATATTCTGTAAAATCTTTGTTGAATTTCTCATTCACCAGGGTCATAAAGCGATACATATTGGTGGCTTTTATTCTCTCGTCAGATGGCTGCCACAATGGTTTTGTCATTATTTACTACCTCCTTATTCGTAGAGAACGGCTAGTATGGTGGCTTTTTCAGTTTTGGCCGTAAGATAATGGGGGGTGGTGGAAAGATAATAGGCACTGTCCCCGGGTTCAAGGTCATAGGAATCATTGGTAATGGTCAGGTTGGCAGTCCCCTCAAGAACATAGATAAATTCCTCACCATTGTGAACGGAAATTTCCTTTTCCTCGGTTTTTTCCAATTGCACGATCAGGGCTTCCATGTGCCTGCCCTGGACTTCCGGGGCCAGGCTCATATAAGAGTATACATTTTTTTTGCTGGTTTTGGAGGCGGATCTGGATATCTGTTTTCTTTCATTTTTCCGGGTAATGGAATATATTTTGGTGCCCATGCCGGACACCAGCCTTCCCACTGCCGAATCCAGGGCTTTGGAAAGTTTCATTACCGTGCCCAGCTGGGGTTTGTCTTTTCCGTTTTCAATATCTTCCAGACGGGAAACCTCAAATCCGGTCAGGCTGGACAGGTCTTCAAGGGATATTCCCTTTTCTTTCCTCAACTGCTGAATACGGGTTCCCACCTCATCCAATTCTCCGGTTTTGCCATCCTGGATATTTCCGGTGAGGTCCTCAAAATAATCAACATTGATATGGGGAATTTTGTCTTTCTTTTCCATGGCATCTCCTTGTAATAGATCTTTTGGGTATAGCGATCTAGGTTTGGGGAAAATTTTGATCTGGTTTTTCACCCAGGTTTTCTTTTAATTTTGCAAGTCCTGGCCTGGCATACTCCATGTGCCCTTCTTTCAGGGTGCGGCCGTTGATCATGGCCTCACTGCGAAGTCTTTTGCCCACGGTTCTTTCCAGCTGTTTGCCCAGCCATAGTATCCTGTCAACATCATAACCATGTTCTATACCCATTTCATCGATTTGTACAAGGGTATCTTCCAGGCAGACCAGGCCAACATAGCGTTCATCGTCATAATAATAATCCCCGGTTCCCTTGATGGGCCGGTCATCCATGAAATTGGCCGGCTGACCTCCAAGTCCCCCAAGGGTTGCCTCAAAATGGCAGATTCCAGCCTGGAGAGCCGCCAGAACAGAAGCGGATGCCACCCGTTTGGTTTCGTGGAAATGGGCAATGTGGAGGCTGGTATCCGGGATTTCATCCAGAATCATGGAAAAATAACGGTATACGTCAGCAGCCGAGGCTGAACCGTCATGGTCGGCATGTTCAATATCCGAGGCACCTATGGAAAGCCAGTGTTTGGTGAATTCGACAGCGTCAGCAAGGTCAGTTGCACCGCCAATGGGAGATCCCCAGATGGTGGACACGGTGCCGCACATTTTAAGGCCGACATTATTGCATTTTTGGATACAGCGCTCGGCTTCGGCCCAGTAATTGGGCAGGGTGGTGCCGGAATTGGCAAAATGATGCTGTTCTTCCGTGGATACCATCATCAGCAGACGATCCGGGCCCACACCTCGTTTTTTCAATTCAATGGCCCGGTCCACGGAGGGCTCCCTGATGGTAATGGCTGTCAGCACCACATCCTTCATATCAATGCCTTTTTTACCAGCCCGGGAAACGAAATTATCCGATCGTAAATGGGCTAGCAATTCCTCTGCATCGGAAAACTGGGGCATGCTTCTGGGATTTCCAAGATTTGTCACCTCAATGTTACGGCAGCCTGCAAATATAAGTTCTTCCAGATATGTGATCTTGGCCTGGGTGGAAATGAATTTTTCCAGATGCTGGAATCCGTCCCTTACCGTGATATCGCCGATGGTTACTTTCTTCGGCATTTTTGGAAAAATTTTCCAGTAATCATATTCTGTCATCGCTATCTCCTTACTATATATAAACTAAAATCTAAAATTACCAAAAGTGGGGTCCTTAATGGGCTTTATGAGGCTGACCTCAAAGGCCATGGCAAGCCAGTCCCGGATTTCACTGAATTTAAGGACCCGGTCGTTGAAAAGTCTTGAGCCACAGAAAAAGGGATGGGCTTCCCCATCATATTTGTCTATCATTTTTTGCTGGAATGCTGCAATTTCTTCCGGGCTCATGGGGTTATTCCGGGCATTGCGTTTGGCCTGCTCAATGTGGAGAAGGACACCGCCTGCACTTTTCCCGCTCATGACCGAGGTTCTGGCCCGCATGGTGGAAAAAAGGAAATGGGGCTTATAGGCCCTTCCACACATGCCGTAGTTGGCAGCTCCGTTGTCAGGTCCTATAACCAATTGAACCTTTGGAACCTGGGCACAGGAAACCGCCCGTACCATGTCAGCTCCAAATTTGCCGATACCCGCATGCTCAGACTCAGACCCCACCATATATCCCGGGGAGCTCTGGATAAAGAGCAAAGGTATTTTTTCATAGGAACATCTCACCACCCATTCGGCAACCTTTTTGGCAGCTTCATGGAAGATGATGCCTGCCCCGTTGGAGCAGATCACACCCACGGGAAGTCCTTTTATCCTGATTTTTCCTGTGAGGATATTGGTTCCCCTGCCCGGGGCAAAGTTTTTCTTGGCTTCAATAAATTCTGATCCGTCGGCAATGGACTGGATCACTTTGAGCCCGCTTATTCCCTTGTGGGGGGAAGTGGGCAGGACTTCATAGAAGGACTCTGCTGAAACCTCTGGTTCCTGTTCCGGATACCGGTGGAGGTTAAGGTCCTGGGGCCGGCTCAATGAAAGCAGTTCCCTGACCCGGCCAATGGCCTGGGTCTGGTCTGTGCACAGATGGTCGGCCCCTCCAGATACCTGGGTGTGCACCTTGGCACCTCCAAGATCTTCTGCGGATATTTCTTCTCCTGTGGCCATTTTTACCAGGGGTGGTCCGCCAAGAAAGGAAAAAGACTGCTTGTCAATCATAATGGATTCACAGGCCATGAAAACAATATAGGCGCCACCGGCCGTATTGCCTCCGGTGCTTAGGGTGACCTGGCGAAGCCCTTTGGAGGACATGCGTGCCATATTATAGAAGATGGATCCAAAATGCTGGTCATCGGGGAATACATCTGCCTGCATGGGCAGGAAAACCCCGCCTGAGTCGGCAATATAAACGCAGTTAAGGCCGCATTTTTCCGCAATGGCCTGGGCCCGCATATGTTTTTTAAGGGTGATGGGAAAATAGGTGCCTGCCTTGACCCGGCTGTCATTGGCCATGATCATGGTCCAGTTCCCGTGGATTTTACCTATGCCGGTGACAATACCAGCACAGGGCACGTCTTCCACCCCTGGATATCCCATGCCAAACCCTGCCAGCATGGAAAGTTCATAAAACTGGGTGTCAGGATCAATGACATCTGTGATCAATTCCCTTACCGGACGTTTGTTTCGTTTGGCCAGATTGTCTACGGCTTTCTGGCCTCCGGGCCAGATGGCCTCCTGCTGCCGGGCCGTTAGTTCTTGCTCCTGGTTTTCCCAGAATGCTTTGGTTTCAGTCATGGGTTATTTTATCTCCCTTTGTATACAGGTTTTCTTTTTTCTCTGAATGCGGTAAGGCCTTCGATGCGATCTTCCGTGGGGATGGTCACTCGATAGGCATTGGATTCAATGGCCAGGCCTGTGGCCAGGTCGGTTTCAATGCCCTTGTCAATGGCGTATTTGGCCATTTCCACAGCAATGGGGCCGGTCTGGGCGATCATGTCTGCCATTTCCATGCATGCATCCAGCAGGTTCTCTGGTGTTGTGACCTGGTTGACAAGGCCAATGCCCAAGGCTTCCTCTGCATTTACCCTGCGGCCCGTAAAAATAAGTTCCTTGGCTTTTGCCACCCCGATTATTCTGGGCAGGCGCTGGGTGCCGCCGCCTCCGGGAATGATGGCAAGCCTGGCTTCAGTCAGCCCCATGGAGGCTTTGTCTGAAGCAATGCGGATATCCGATGCCAGGGCAACTTCGGTTCCCCCGCCAAGGGCGATGCCGTTGACAGCAGAGATCACCGGTATGGGAAGATTCTGAATGGAAGTTAAAAGGTTCCGAATGGTGAGGATGAATTTTTTCACCTCATCTTGGGTCAGACGGGCCCTTTCTTTTAAATCTGCACCGGCGCAGAATGATTTTTCCCCGGCCCCTGTGATGATAACACAACGGATGTCAGTTCTGTATTGCAGAATCTCAATCTGGTCCCGGAGTGCATACAAAAGGTCAAAATTCAGGCAGTTCATTACCTTTGGCCTGTTCATGGTCAAGAGTATGGCCTGATTTTTTTCTTCAACCAGCAAAAGATCTTCATTGCTCATAATTGTCTCCATAAAAAAGCTTAGCAGCCTATATACCTGGAAATAACCAGTCTCTGGACTTCAGATGTGCCTTCCCCGATTTCCAGAAGCTTCTGGTCCCTGTAGAACCGTTCCACATCGTACTCCTTCATCAGGCCGTACCCACCATGGATTTGAACTGCATGGTCCGCCACCCTGCCCATTACCTCGGAGCAGTAGAGCTTACCCATGGCAGCTTCCTTTTCATAGGGCCTATGGTTATCCTTGAGCCAGCAGGCTTTATAAAGAAGGTTCCTGGCACATTCTATTTCCATGGCAGAATCAGCCAGCTTAAATGCAATGGCCTGGAATTTGGAAATGGGTTGGCCAAACTGCTCTCTTTCTTTGGCATATTTCAAGGCCAGATCATAGGCGCCCTGGGCGCCGCCCAGGCCCATGGACCCGATGGAAAGACGTCCCCCATCCAGGGTAGACAGCATCTGGTGGAAACCATCGCCTTTTTTACCCAGGATATTGTTTTTGGGAACTCTGACATCGTCAAAATATAATTCTGCTGTGTTGGAGGACCGCCACATTAATTTTTTGTGCATGGCAACGGCCTTGAACCCTGGAGTGCCGGCTTCAACCAGGATACATGAATATTCAGGTTTGCCATTGTCCCGGGTACCGGTAATGGCCTGGACTGTAACTCCCATGGTCATATCACAGGCTGCATTGGTGATAAATATTTTGGAACCATTGATCACCCATTCATTTCCGTCTAGGACAGCCGTGGTTTTACTTCCGCCTGCATCGGACCCGGCAGTGGGCTCGGTAAGGCCAAATCCCCAGAGTCCTTCGCCTGCGCAAAGCTTTGGCAGGTATTTGTGTTTTTGTTCTTCCGTACCAAAATAATAGATGGGTCCGATACCAAGGGAATTGCCCGCTGCAATGGTTGCTGCCTGGGACCCGTCAATCCTTGCGATTTCTTCAACGGCAATGATATAGGATATATAATCCATTGCCTGGCCTTCATACTCTTCTGAAACAAACATGCCGAAAAGACCGATTTCTCCCATTTTGCGGGTCAGCTCTACTGAAAATTCTTCTTTTTCATCAAGCTCTCCAGCGATGGGGGCAACCTCTTTCTGGGCAAACTTTCTGACTTCCTTACGGATCATCTCCTGCTCTTTGGTAAGGTCAAAATCCACCCTGCGCCTCCTTCGTATTTATTGGTTAACTATTATTTATTATACACTTACAGGTTCAACTGGGCACTTGCAAATCTAAAAACTGATCGAGCGCTCAGTCTATTTTTAAGATACTATATTTAAAGCAATTATTTTGTCAAACAATTTTTTTCCAATACGATATAAAAAATTTTTTGTGCATAAAAATGGAAGAAAATAATAGAGAGGAAAAGGGAAAGGAGAAAAAGTGTTTTTAATCATCCCGGGAAAGAGGTATACTATCCTTGACAGAGCTGATTTATCTTTGAATTTTGTTGGCCTGTTTTTTTAAGATTCTTTTTGCTCAATTAGCCAAACATAATTTTGGGATAGTCGCTTTGTTCAAACATAAACCCCGGACACCCTGACTGAAGGTTTTATAGATCAAAGGGACAGGTGTCAATCCATCAGGACCCGGTTGATATCCGGGTTGGAAAGGAGGCGTTATGAAGTTTGAAAAAATCTTAAACCCTGTTGACGGGTCAGAGCATTCCGCGAATGCAACAAGGTCTGCCATTGAACTTGCCAGACAATTTAAATCTTTGATTATCCTTTTACACTGCCACAGCCGGTTTCCGGTTGTATTGTCTGAGCCCTATTTCCAGCAGGCAATAAATGAAATTATGAAATCATCGGAGGAATTGGTAAAACCCTTTGAAACCATGCTGGAAGAAAGTGGGGTGAACTATGAGATCAGGATACTGGAAGGGCTTCCAGGAACTACCATTGCCAGTGTTGCTAAACTTGAAAATCTTGATTTGATTGTGATGGGATCACGGGGGGTCACAAATTTTGAAGGATTGTTCCTGGGCAGTGTTGCCCACCAGGTGCTTCATAAATCCAGCTGCCCTGTATTTATCGCCAAATAGGGTGCTTCATGGGCGGTATCCATTCCCTGGCAGTCACAACAAAAAAGATTTGAGTTATGAGGGAAAATTGCATTTCTAACCTCACAACTCAAATCTCACTACTATCTTTATATAAAATAGACACAATGATTTTCACCAGGGCAAGCATCCAGGGAAAGCCGTGAAAGAAAAGGTCAAACCAGTCTAAGGGCTTTGTCAAAGTCCCGTTGACAAGCCATTTTATTTTTTCAAAAATATGTGGGGGAAAAAAAGGGGCAAGGCCCAGTGTAAGACAGAGCAGAAGAATGGTTCCCCAATCAAACTCTTGTACCCATAATATTACGCGATTCATATTTGAATTCCTTTTTGAAGCCTTGTTTACCGATCATCTATTTTAAAATATTTTTTATCCGGGATTGTATTGTCCAGATTCCTTTTTCTTATGGATGATTCAAAGGCAGAAAGGTTTGTATCATTCATTCTTTTTTTTGTCCATTCCAGTGTAAAATCACGGCCAAGAGATTGTTCTTGACAACCTATTAAATACATGTAAAAAAATATATGACTGAGCGCTCGTTCAAGAGTTTGGGTTAAATTGAAGGTAGGCAGTAAAGGAATGAATTTGGCTAAAGGCAACAAAAAATCAATTCCAGTGGCTGATGGCGAAGTCCCCACACAAATAAAGAATCCTGAGCTTGTCCGGGAGCGGCGGCGGCATATTGTTGACTCAACGGTCAAGCTGTTCATAGAACACGGATATCATAAGACCACAACCCGGATGATTGCCAAGGCAGCTAATTTTTCCATTGGATCTCTGTATGAATATGTCAGTTCCAAGGAAGATCTTCTTTATCTGGTCTGTAAAGCGATCCACGAAGAGGTCCAGGATGCGGTGGAGGATGCATTGTCCAATAGTGCAAAGGAAAAAGAACAGCTGGCAGAGGTGATCCGCCAGTATTTTTATGTGTGCGACAAAATGGCAGACCATATTCTGCTCATGTACCAGGTAACCCAGTTTCTGCCTGAAAAATGGAAGGAGAGGGTATTGGTTAATGAGTTGAATATCACGGATATCTTTATTCAGACCCTGGGCAAGCTGTCGGGTAAGAATAATTTTCCCATATTGGATGGTAAAATTTTGAACCTCGTGGGACACAACATTTCCGTTCTGGGTCAGATGTGGGCTTTCCGCCGCTGGCACATAAAAAAAAGATTCGCCATTGAAGAATATATTTCCATTCAAACGGATTTTATTCTAGGACTCATATTTTAAAAAAATAAAGATTTATTTTTTCTAAAATATGTGTAACTAAAGTAGTTTGTATAAACTCTGTTTAGTATGACCAAACTCTCTGTTTTTTAAAAAGGAGAAATAATGAGTGCAGAACCTGAAGTATACGTCCCTGAGAATTCCATCAAAATCGTAACCGCTACCTCTCTTTTTGATGGCCACGATGCTTCCATTAATATCATGCGGCGAATTTTACAGGATTCCGGTGCCGAAGTAATCCATATTGGCCATAACCGTTCTGCAAAGGAAGTTGTGGATGCAGCCATTGAAGAAGATGCCCAGGGAATTGCAGTTTCCAGTTACCAGGGAGGCCATGTGGAATATTTTAAATATATGGTGGACCTTTTAAAAGAAAGAGGGGGATCTCACATCAAGATTTTCGGGGGTGGTGGTGGGGTGATCATTCCTTCGGAAATGGATGAACTCCATGACTATGGGGTCACCCGGATTTATTCTCCAGAAGATGGAACCAACATGGGCCTTCAGGGTATGATCAACAATATGATGCAGGCCATGGATGCACCCTCCGTTGATTTTGACAATCTGGACTATTCCAGACTGAATATTGATAATAAATATGTTACAGCTAATTTCATTTCTGCAGTCCAGGAAGCCTGCGCCTCCCATAAGGATAAACTGGATGGTATTCTGGGTCGTATTACAGAGTTGGCCAGGGGCCGGGATGTGCCTGTAATAGGCCTGACCGGCACAGGCGGTGCAGGGAAATCTTCCTTGACAGATGAGTTGATCATACGAATGCTGAGGGATCTTACGGATGTGAACATCGCCATTATCTCCAGTGATCCTTCCCGGCGCAAAACAGGGGGTGCCCTGCTGGGAGACAGAATTCGAATGAACTCCATTGATACCGAGCGGGTATATATGCGCTCCCTTGCCACCAGGCGGTCCCAGACAGAATTGCCTGAAGCCCTTCCCCATGCCGTGACCGTGGCCAAGGCCGCAGGGTATGACATTGTCCTTCTGGAGACTGCGGGCATTGGCCAGGGGGACTCCAGAGTGGTGGATATGGTTGACATGTCTGTCTATGTGATGACGGCAGAGTTTGGCGCTCCGTCCCAGCTTGAAAAGATTGATATGCTGGATTATGCCGATATCGTGGTGGTCAACAAATACGAGAAAAAAGGATCGGAAGATGCCATAAGGGATGTGCGAAAACAGGTCCAGAGAAACCGCAAGGCCTGGGATATGGATCCCAGGGATTTGCCTGTGTATGGTACCATTGCCTCTAAATTTAATGATGACGGTATCACTGCATTTTATCACGGTCTTCTGGACCTGATTGAAGAGAAAAAACAGATTAAATATGTATCCTCCATCCCCAGAACAAAATGCAAGGAGTCTTCATCCAAGACCATTATCATTCCTGGTGAGCGAACCAGGTATCTTTCTGAAATTGCCGATTCAATCCGGGAATATCATAAAAATACAGAGACCCAGTCCAAAGCAGCCAGGCAAAGGTGGCATCTGAAGGAAGCTGCCGAGGCTCTCAAGGATTCAGGAATGGATGAGCTTTCACAATTTAAGGAAGCTGTTGTCCAGGCCCAGTCCATGGTGGACAAGGAAACCGACCAGGTTCTTGCCGAATTTAAACATTGCTCTGACATGTATGAAAAAGATGAACTGGTATACCATGTCAGGGATAAAGAATTCAGGCTGCCTTTGCATAGCCATACCCTGTCCCATTCAAAAATTCCCAAGATTGCCCTGCCAAAGTTTGTTGATCCCGGAGAGCAGTATTCCTGGATGCGCAAAGAGAATTTTGCCGGCTACTTTCCCTATACAGCGGGTGTGTTCCCCTTAAAACGGGCGGATGAAGACCCCACAAGAATGTTTGCCGGAGAAGGGGGACCTGCCGATACCAACAGGAGGTTCAAACTCCTGTCAGGAACCTATCCTGCCAAACGTCTGTCTACAGCCTTTGACTCGGTTACCCTGTACGGGTTTGATCCGGACCGGCGGCCGGACATTTACGGGAAAATAGGCACCTCAGGAGTGAGTATCTGCACCCTGGATGATGTAAAGCTTCTCTATGACGGGTTTGACCTCTGTGCCGCCAACACCTCGGTTTCCATGACCATTAACGGGCCTGCCCCCATGATGCTGGCCATGTTCATGAACACGGCTATTAACAAGCAGATGGACGGGTTTAAAAAGGAAAAGGGCAGGGAGCCTTCCCAGGAAGAAGCTGCTGAAATAAAGCAGTTTGCCCTGTCCAATGTCCGGGGGACGATCCAGGCCGATATTTTAAAGGAAGACCAGGGCCAGAACACCTGCATTTTTTCCATTGAATTTGCCTTAAAAATGATGGGGGATATTCAGCAATATTTTATTGATAACCAGGTTAGAAATTTTTATTCAGTCTCCATTTCCGGATACCATATTGCCGAAGCCGGTGCCAATCCACTTACCCAATTGGCCCTGACCCTGTCCAACGGATTTACCTATGTTGAATATTATTTGTCCCGGGGCATGGATATCGACAGCTTTGCCCCTTCCCTTTCTTTTTTCTTTTCCAATGGAATGGATCCCGAGTACACGGTGATCGGCCGGGTGGCAAGAAGGATATGGGCTGTTGCCATGAAGTATAAATACAAGGGAAATGAACAATCCCAGAAACTCAAGTACCATATTCAGACTTCAGGCCGGTCCCTGCATTCCCAGGATATCCAGTTCAATGATATCAGGACCACCCTCCAGGGCTTGTGCGCCATTTACGATAATTGCAACAGCCTTCATACCAATGCCTTTGATGAGGCCATTACCACTCCCTCGGCAGAATCGGTTCGACGGGCCCTGGCCATCCAGCTTATTATTAATCGGGAATGGGGACTTGCCACCAATGAAAACCCACTCCAGGGCAGTTTTATTGTGGATGAACTGACTGACCTTGTGGAAGAAGCAGTTCTTATTGAGTTTGACAGGATAACGGAACGGGGCGGGGTCCTAGGGGCCATGGAAACCGGTTTTCAAAGGGGCAAGATTCAGGAAGAGTCCATGTATTATGAGCATCGGAAACATAGTGGAAAACATCCTATAATCGGGGTCAATACCTTTGAGGACCCGGATGCAGATTATGCGGACATGGCCAACCATCTGGAGCTGTCCAGGGCTACGGATGATCAGAAAGACGCCCAGCTGGAAAGGTTGGAAGGCTTTAAGAATGTCCATGGCAGTGAAACGGAACAGGCCCTGGAAGCCTTGAAGCAGACAGCCCTTACTGGAGGAAATCTTTTTGCCCAGCTTATGGAGACTGTGAAAACCTGCTCTCTGGGCACTATTACCCAGGCATTGTATGAGGTGGGGGGTAAATATAGAAGGAATATGTAAAAACAGCGAGAGCAGCGAGAAAAGTGGAAAAAGCGAGAGCAGTTAGAACAGATAGAACAGTGGGAAAAGAGATAACAACTTAGGCGAGGAGATCAACATATGAACAAAGCAGTCATAGTCAGTGCAACGCGAACACCCCTGGGAAATTTTGGAGGGACCTTGAGCAAAATAGGGGCCACCGACCTTGGGGCCCATGTGATCAAAGAAGCGATCAAGAGGGCTAATATAGATGAAAAAGAGATTGATGAATGTATAATGGGAATTGTCCTGCCCTGCGGGTATGGACAGAATCCTGGGAAGCAGGCTGCTGTGAAAGCCAGTCTTCCCTGGGAGGTGGAAGCCATTACCATTAATAAAGTCTGTGGTTCTTCCCTAAAGGCCGTGATGCTTGCTGCCCAGGCAATCCAATGCGGGGATGCCCATGTGGTGGTAGCCGGGGGAATGGAAAACATGAGCATGGCTCCCTATTATATGGACAAGGCCCGGTGGGGACATCGCATGGGACCGGGCAGAATCGAGGATCATATGATCCATGACGGACTTTGGGACATTGTAAATGATTTTCACATGGGCATGTCCAACGAGCTTTGTTCCGAGCGCTGGGAAGTAACCAGGGAGGACCAGGACAGGTTTGCGGCCCAGTCCTATGCAAGGGCCAATGCGGCAGTGGCTTCCGGCCGATTCAAGGATGAAATTGTCCCTGTTCAGGTGCCCCAGAGAAAAGGAGACCCAAGGATATTTGATACAGATGAATGCCCCCAGGAGTCCAGCTATGAATTTTTGTCCAAAATGAGACCGGCCTTTAAAAAGGACGGATTAGGGACAGCTGGCAATGCCTCCATTATTTCTGACGGTGCTTCCGCCCTGGTGGTCATGAGTGAACAAAAAGCCAAAGAGCTTGGATGTACAATCCTGGCCGAAATCGGTTCCCAGGCCTCCCATGGTATTGATATGAAATACGTTTTGATGGCACCCATTTACGCCATCCCCAAGGTATTGAAAAAGCAGGGCCTTTCCATTTCAGACATTGATCTGTTTGAAATCAACGAGGCCTTTGCAGGTTCATCCGTGGGTATTAACAAGGTTTTGGAACTGGATCCTGAACGAGTAAATGTTAACGGCGGCAGTGTTGCTTTGGGCCATCCCATTGGTGGATCAGGCGCCAGGGTGCTGACCACCTTGCTTTATGAAATGGAAAAGCGGGACTTGAACACAGGACTTGCATCCCTCTGCCTGGGTGGTGGAGAGGCTGTGGCCCTGATCGTCAACCGGTAAACATGTAAACATAAAATTATTGTAGCATAAATTATATATAGCGTATGGGATAAGGAGGAAAAATGGGCGTAGAAAAATTTGGTGTGATTGGTTCAGGGCAGATGGGAAATGGAATTGCCCAGGTAGCGGCAGCCAGCGGGCTCAGGGTTGTGATGAGTGATATAAAAAAAGAATTTTGTGAAAAAGGTCTGGCAAACATAGCCAGGAACCTGGATCGTATGGTTTCCAAGGGCAAATTGGATGAAGAAGGAAAAGATTCCATCCTGGGCCGTATTGAAACCACCACCGACCTTTCCGATATGGGATCTGTTGATTTTGTTGTAGAAGCTGCCGTGGAGAGGGAAGACCTGAAATTTAAGATTTTTGAGGATCTGGACAAAATTTGTGAACCCCATGTGATTTTATCCACCAATACCTCATCCATACCCATTGGCAGGATTGCAGCCAGAACATCCCGGCCGGACAAGGTAATCGGCATGCATTTCATGAATCCAGTGCCGGTGATGAAACTGGTGGAGGTGATTCGGGGTCTTGCCACGTCCCAGGAAACCTTTGATTTGACTTGGGAGCTATGTGAAAAATTCGGAAAAACCCCGGCAGAAGCCAATGATTTCCCCGGATTTATTGCCAATCGGGTACTCATGCCAATGATCAATGAAGCGATCTTCTGCCTCTACCAGAGCGTGGGAAAAGTAGAGGATATTGACACGGTCATGAAACTTGGAATGAACCATCCCATGGGTCCCCTGGCCCTGGCAGATCTCATAGGACTGGATACCTGCCTTGCCATAATGGAAACCCTTTATGACGGGTTCAAGGATTCCAAGTACAGAGCCTGTCCTTTGTTGAGAAAGTATGTTGAAGCTGGCTGGCTGGGCAGAAAAACCGGAAAAGGATTTTATGACTATAGTTAATTCGGGCAGCCAGTATACCCGATTTTTCAGTCTTTCAGAGCTTGATGCAAGAATACAGGGCTTTCAGAAAATCCTGGCAAGCCAGGACGTTGACGGGGCCCTGATTGTTCAAAAGGCAGATCTATTTTATTATGCCGGTACCACCCAGCAGGCATGGCTCTATGTGCCGGTCCAGGGAGCTCCGGTTCTCATGGTTTTCAAGGATTTTAAACGGGCTGCCCAAGAATCTGGCATTGATCAGGTTCTTGCTCTGATCAGCCCAAAAAAAATTCCAGACACATTGGAGGGCCTGGGTATAACTCTTCCAGGCCGCCTTGGGCTGGAGCTGGATGTAATGCCTGCCAATCAATATTTCATGTTTCAGGATATATTTGCGGGTACCGCGATTGTTGATATTTCCAGTCATATTCGTCTCCAGAGAGCTGTTAAATCAGAGTTTGAAATCAATTGTGTGAAAAAAGCCTCTGTCATGGCAGACCAGGTGGCAGCCATGGTGCCTGAACTGCTCAGGGTCGGCATGACGGAAATTGAGCTGGCCGGGATGCTGGAGGCCTATGCCCGGAAACTGGGCCACCAGGGATTGATCCGCATGCGCCTCTGGGATAATAATCTTTTTTATGGCCATATCATGTGCGGTGCCGGGGCTGCTGTTCCCGGGGCCTTTGCTTCGCCCACCAGTGGAATAGGGCTTAACCCCAATATAGGTCAGGGACCGGGGTTTTCCCCTATTAAATCCAATGAACCCATTCTGGTGGATTATGTATTCTCCCTTAACGGGTATCTAAGCGACCACACAAGGATCTTTTCCCTGGGAGAAGTATCAGAAGAATTGTACAAGGCCCATGAAGCCATGCTGGAGATTCAGGAAATAGTTAAAAAAACAGCACTGCCAGGCGCGGTTACAGGGGGTATTTATGAAACCATGATAGCCATGGTAGAAGAAAAAGGATACAGGGATTTTTTCATGGGGGCCTCGGAGCCGAAAATACGCTTTACCGGCCATGGCCTGGGAATTGAACTGGATGAGTTCCCCTTTATTGCCCAAGGCCAGACCCTGGCCCTGGAACCGGGCATGCTCATAGCTTTGGAACCCAAAATGGTTGTTCCGGGAAAAGGGGTAGTGGGAATTGAGAACACCCTGTTAGTTACAGACAAAGGGCTTGAATCCCTGACCCAATATCCAGATTCCATTACATTGGTATAGGACCTATGAAAAAGTAAATACCTGGCCCCTACTTTATTCTACTTTATTAGTGGGAAACCACCTGGTTTCTGCCTCCATGTTTGGCCTCATAAAGTGCCTTGTCAGCTCGGTTAGTGAATTTAGATGGTCCTTCTTTTTCAATATATTTGGTTATTCCAAAACTACAGGTAACCTGGGAATCTATGGGGAAAGAATGTTTCTCAATGCGTTTTCGGAGTTTTTCAGCAAGAGTAAAAGAGGATTCTCTATCATTTTCAGGGACAAGAATTACAAACTCCTCTCCTCCCCAGCGGGCCAGAATATCAGAAGACCGGATAGTGCTTCCACATAAGTGGGACAACTCTTTGAGTATCTCGTCTCCAGATACGTGACCAAAGGTATCATTTATCCGTTTAAACTTATCAATATCAAAGATAATGAGGGACAGTGCAGAACCATACCTTTCGCAACGGTTAATTTCTTTTTCAAGGCATTCATTGAAATATCCCCTGTTATTTAATTTTGTTAAAGGGTCTATGGTTGCCTGGATTTTCAAAACTTTATTTACCCGCTCCAACTCTTTTTGCTGCTCTTTCTGGGTTTTTTTATATCCTTCAAAAAGAGTATTGATCCCTTTTGAAAATATATAACCGATGAAAAGAAAAATGAGAAAGGTTGCCATAAGAAAATAAATCAGAAAACGGATGGTCTTTTTGATCTGGTCTTTCAGGTTTTTCTGCAATTTGGCAATCCGAATGTCCAATTGCTCAAGATATGTCCCTTTTGCCACAATCCAGTTCATTTCCGGATAATATTTAAAATAACTCAGCTTGGCAAACAGCCCTTCTGAACCAGGCCTTTTATACCAATAGGTGACAAAGGATTCCCCTTTTTCCCTTATCCCTTTCAGCATCTCTCTGCGGAACATTTTCCCCTTTGCATCTTTGAATTTATCGGAAATTTTTTTCCCAATCAGATCAGGTCTATTGGGATTAATCAGCATGGTACCAAATTCATCCCCCCCGTTCATGTCATGGAGCTGATAGACAAACACATATTCCGGAGATTTTAGATCGGGTACCTCATTATTGAGTATTCTGATAATGGTTTGGGTTGCCATTTTTTGAACATTATCAAGATATTCACCGCTGCCAAGAATCCATCCAAAGGGTTGAAAATACTTTATATAGGAAGTTTTTGGAAAAAATTTTTCTTCGTCTTTTCCAGGTTTCGGCCATCGATATTCGATGAAACCTTCACCTTTGTCATGGATAAGATCGATCATTTCCTGAGATAATTTTTTTTTGTGCTGGTGTTGACCTATATTCAGATTCAATCCTTCCCTGGAAGGGTCGGGAGGGTATAGTATGGAGATTCCATCCATGGAGCGGATAAAGAAATATCCTCTGTTATCATGGAATCTGAGGGGACGTAATGCCTCTTTGATGAGAGATTTTACCTCGTCCGGTGTATAGGTCCCCTTGTATTCCTGGTAAAGATTTTCCGTGATGGCATGGGCTTCATAGACCCTTGTTTTAATACCGATTTTGAGTTTTTGGTTGGAGTCGTCCAGCCGGGCAGTAATACTATTTATCTGGGTTAAAACCTCGGATTTGAGCCTTTCTTTCTGGATGGAGGTATAATTTTTTTTCACTCTCTGGAGGTCGGTTTGGAACTGCTTGTATTTATCACTAATAAAGACACCGCCCAGAATCATTATGAGAAGGACCACAATGATAAGTGAACTGAGAAAGCTGATTTTGCCGATATTCTCTTCTTTTATAAAAGACATGTCATGTCTGAAAGAAGGCTACTCCCTTTTAAGTGATAAAAGAACTTTATTTGCCTGTTCATCGTTAATATATCCACGATCCAATAAAATACTACCGATCAGCCTATGGGTCTTTCCTTCAACATTCTCCTCCACCTGTATTCCGAGAGTTTCCTGCAATTGGTCTTTTGTAATAAATCCACTTTTGATAGCTGTTGTCCCAAACCGTTTTTCCAAAAATACCATTAGAGTTACCTTTTTTTTGAGGGAGTTATCTTCCGTATTTGTCATCAAAGGAGTTCCAGAAAGACCGGTCCTTATCCCGCCAGCCTTTGCCGAATGATTTGTCAAAGAAGGGTTTAAGGGTAGAAAACCAGGATCCATATCCCTGTTTGCCTTCTATCCTGGTTCGGATGACGTCTGCTGCATGGGTGGAAATATTTGCCAGTTCGTCCTTGGGAATATAGGAATCAGCCCCTTTTTGAATGGATTCCTTGAGGTTTTCAGGGGTAAGTGCATGGGCGGTCAGCATGAGGGCTGGAACCTCTTTTTCGCTGGCAAGTTTGAGGATATCATATCCGCTTACTCCCATGATATCAAGGATAGCCAGGTCATACCTGTTGTTTTCAAGAAGTTTTTTGGCAGTTTCAAAGGAGTTTGCAGTTTCCAGGGTACACATGTCCAGAAGCTCTTCAATGGTTTCAAGAATATCGGGTTCATCATCCACCACAAGAATTTTTCTGTCTTTTAAAAGGTCTTCGGGTAAAATTGTATTAATTTCAAACCTGACCGTGGTTACAGGGCAGGGGGCCTTTAGAATTACATATCTTGCTGTGGAGCCAAGAATGGCTTTTTGGGCTCTTGAGGTTTTTTTGATACCCAGGAATATATGATCTATATCATTTTCTTCGGCAAATTTTACCAGGTCTTCACCTGCGGAAAGTCCCCGGACACTCTGCTGGGCTTCACACTGAATGCCGGAACCCTCCAAGAGCTGTCGGGCAAAGTCAAGGCCTTCTTCTGCCCGGGCTATTTCTGCCTGGGTTTCGGAAGCGCCTCCTTCCATTGATGTGACCACATAGACAAAGGCACTGTGAATACCTGCCATATCCCTTGCATGGGATAAAGATATTCTGCCGACTTCTCCACCATTATATCCAACCAGTATCTTCATTTTCAACTCCTAAAATTTGTGGTCTAGATCCAGCAGGTGGATTATATCCACCAGGTGGATATCACATCCACCGTTTGCGTCTTTTATAGGATTTAACATCCTTAAAGGATTTTCTGCCTCCACCCTTGGTAATGCCCATATAAAATTCTTTTACATCCGGGTTGTCCTGAAGTTCCTTTGACGGGCCTTCCAGAACTATTTTACCGGATTCCATGATATAGGCATAATCTGATACTGCCAGAGCCACTTTTGCATTCTGCTCCACAACCAGGATGGTGGTATCAAGTTCTTTGTTTATTTTTTTAATATTGTCAAATATTTCTTTGACAAGAATGGGAGCAAGTCCCAGGGACGGTTCATCCAGCATGAGCATTTCAGGTGCTGCCATCAAGGCCCTTGCAATGGCAATCATCTGCTGCTCACCACCTGAACTGTATCCTGCCATCCGATTGGTCACCTTGGAGAGTCGTGGAAAATGTTTGTACATAAGTTCATTGTCTTCACGGATTTTTTTAGATCCGTCTTTCCGTGTAATGGATCCCACCAGGATATTTTCATTTACTGTCAGGTGTTTGAATATTCTTCGGCCTTCAGGCACCATGACAGCACCCAACTTCACGATGTCAGTCCCTGAAAGTTGGGTTGTATCATTTTCATTAAATTTAATATACCCTTCCTTTATGGCACCATTTTCCGGTTTTAAAAGGCCGCTGATGGCTCTTAAAGTGGTGGTTTTGCCTGCGCCGTTTGTGCCAAGCAAAGCTACAATTTTTCCCTTGGGCACGTTAAGACTGACACCACGAAGTACTTGAACAATGTCGTTATAGACAACCTCAATATTGTTGACTTCCAGCAGATTTTTTTCCATGTATGTTTTCTTTACTTATTGGGTTAAACTTACCGGAAACCAATTCCATTTAAACCGGATTTCCGGTAAGTTAAGGTTCAGCTTACCCTTGGATTCAATTTTATTGGACTAATCTTTTATTGATCCTTAGGCTCAATAAAAAAATGATTACTTGATTTTTTTCATGTATTCAGACTCCAACGGTTTTCCTACTGCTTTAAATACACCGCCCTGTACACTGTAAATCTGGAGCAGATCAACACCCATGCGGTCTGTTTTGGAATAGTTTACCGGGCCAGTTGTTGTATATGGATTGTATGCATTGGCACCATTCATTTTGTTGAGTGTATTGTAAAGGTTGGCTTTGTTTATCTCAAGGCCGGCAGCTTTTGTCCGCTTGATGGCTTCTGTTGTAACCTGGGCTACCATGATGCCGGCAGCATAGTTATGGGAATCAGCAGCTTTTTGATCACGACCGTATTTTTTGGCCAGGGCCAGTTGTTTTGTAGTTCCTTCGCCCGGAACTGAAGTAATATTAAAGGCAGTTATCCAGAAATAATTCTCAGCAGCATCTCCTGCCAGAGCAATAAGGTCATTACCACCTGTGTAATGAGCACCCATGAAGGTAAGTTTACCTGCTTCACCAAAAGAAGATGCAGTAAGTCCAAGACGCTGTGAATCCTTAATCATGGTTGCAACGGGTGACTGAATAGTCTGGCTGATCACATACTGAACATTTTTGCTCATAAGGCGTTTTAACATGGCTGTATTGTCAAGATCTTTACCATGCTCAACAACTTCGATAAGCTCTATGTTAAGACCTGCTGCAACGGCTTTTTCCACATCGGAAACAGGGCCACGGCCAAAGGCTGAGGGATGAACAAAAAGAGCCACTTTTGCTTTTGCGCCTTTATGATGTTTGGCAACATATTCAGCAAGATTTACAAGCTGGTCTGAATAGGATGCAATGGGAAGGAAAATATAATTTGAACCATCCAGATTGCCTGCATGGTAGGAGGCAGGAAGAACAGCAATCTCTTCTTCTTCAAAATCCCTTTTTAACCCCAGAGTACTGCCTGTGGAATAGTTGAGATACATGACAATACCGTTGTCAAGATATTCTTCAAAATTTCTTTTGGTGACGTCGGTTTTGTATTGATCATCTCTGATAGTGCAATCAATTGTGTCTTCCCCAAGCATTTTGGTATCATTAACAAATTTAAAATAATCTTCAGTACCCTTTGCATAAGGATTTCCTGCATCAGATGTCGGGCCCGTGATTGCCAGGGACATGCCAAGCTTGTAAACCTTTCCTCCTGCATTTACAGATGCGGTAAATGCAAACATAACGACAAGAATCAGTAATGCTGTTAAAAAATTTTTGCTCTTCATGTTTTTTCTCCTTTTAGTGGGTTAGTAACTACAAAATATATTAAAGGCGTAAAATAACCTTAATACCGGAATGGCCATAATTTGGTGTAGGATTTTATGATTCTCCACCAGTTTGCTATCCCCCTGGGCTCAAACATTAAAAAGAGGACAATAACCAGACCAAATGTAAAGGGTTTCAGTGCTGTCGCAAGATTCATGCTTGACGGCATGTATTGTCCTGCAATTTCAGCAAGGGTTTCCACCTGCAGATCGAGAAATTTTATGGCAACCGGTCCCCAGAAAGATCCATTCAAGGTTCCCAGTCCTCCTACAATGGCCATGGCAAGATAGCCTATGGATTCATGGAGGGTAAAGGATTCAAACCCGACCCCCCGATAAACATAGGCATGGAGGGCACCTGCTACCCCTGCAAAAAAACCGGCCAGGGCAAAGGCATAGACCTTGGTCAGCCCTGGATTCATCCCCATGGCATCGGCGGCCCGGTCATTGTCCCGAACGGCCACAAGGCATCTGCCATATCGGGTTTTTAAAAGATTTCTGATCCCGAACCCCAGGAGAATTACAATGGTCAGGATAATGAAATACCAGAACAGGTAGTGATCACTTCTTCCTACTTTACCGGTAAACCAGAAAACCCTGCCAACATAAATGGTCTGTCCCTGGTTGAAAAAGGTCATGAATTGAATGGTCCATTCAAAAATCATTTGGAATGACAGGGTAGCTATGGCCAGATAAAGATGCTTCAACCTCAATGCGGGCAGGCCTACAATTGCTCCAAAAACTGCGCCCACAATTCCGCTGAAAACAATCAGCACCGGCCAGAAATGGGTAATGATAATATGGGATTCACCAATGGTCTGACAAAAAGATGCTATGGTATAAGCACCAATACCCACAAAAGCAGCATGGCCTATTGATATAAGTCCGGCAAAACCTGTTACAAGGTTCAGCCCCATGACGGCAACAATAGCGATGAGTACATTGTCAACAACCAGCATATATTTATTGCTCAGCTCGAACACCAGGGGCCACCCAAACAGGAGGACCAGAAAAAAGGTGAAAACTGATCTGTCCAGGCTTGTCAGAAATGTCCGCTGTTCCTGTTTATATGTAGTAAAAAAATTTCCTGTTGCTAACCATAAATTTGCTGACATAGATTACACCCGTTCAATTTCATGGATTCCAAATAATCCATGTGGTTTAAAAAAAAGAACAACGACCAGAATGATATAGGGCATGACTTCACCTGTGCCGCTCAACCCCCAATTGCCGTCCAGGTATCCGCTGGAAAATTGCTGGATCAATCCGATGATGATGCCTGCCACAACGGCACCAAGGATGGAATCAAGCCCCCCCAGAATGATGACGGGGAATACGATAATTCCAAAGGAATGGAGGGTATCAAAATTCAACCCTGTAATATTACCAATGATACACCCTGCAGCCGCCGCAGATAAACCTGCCAGAGCCCAGGCAAGCCCAAAAACTTTTGGGACTGATATACCCACCGACATGGAACCGAACTGATCATCAGACACCGCTCTCATTGATATTCCAATGGTTGATTTTTTGAAGAACCAGGAGAGTCCGCCAATCAGGATAAAGGTGATGATAATTCCCACAAGCTGTGTCCAGGAGATGGAAACACCGCCAAGAGACAGGGGGGCCTGGGGAAGAAAATGAGGAAATGAAAAATTTTCACTTCCAAAGGGAGTAAGATAGATCAACCCGTCAAGAATTGATCCCAATCCGATTGTGACCATAATGACTGATATTATGGGTTCTCCGATGAGACGTCGCAAAAAGATTTTTTCAACACTCATGGCCAGAAAGAAGGTGATGATCATGCTGGCTATAAAAGAAAAGAAAATCGGCACCCCCAGTGAAACAGTAAGATAGTAGGTGATAAAAGCACCGGCAGCGATAATTTGTCCATGGGCAAAGTTTGCGACACGGCTGGATTTATAAACCAGTACCAACCCCAATGCGGCCAGCGCATAAATGGAGCCCACCACAATACCGCTGATTACAATTTGAAAAAAATAACTCATCTGATTTATTTGGCTCCTTTCACTGTGTAAAAAGCAATGCTTGTTTTAACTATATTGGACTGTCCGTCCTGGTACTGGAAGGATGCTTCAACCTCTTTTGTATTAATGGACTCATCATAGAGTGCCTCATACAGATTCTGGTATCTTTCCTGCACAAATTTACGGCGGATCTTACCTGTTTTGGTCAATTCCCCGTCATCCACATCCAACAATTTATAGAGCAGGGCAAACCTTTTGATTTTAAAATGTTCTTTTTCCGCACGGGAGTTCACATCCAGCACCTGTTCCATCATGAGTTCGGCTACTTCGGGTTTGCTTGACAGATCCATATAGGTTGTAAAGGAAATTCCCCTGTCTTCCGCCCATTTCCCCACAACAATGGGGTCTATGTTGATCAGGCAGGCCACAAAGTCTTCCTTGTCACCATAGATTACAGCCTCTTTTATATAAGGACTGAACTTAAGGGCATTTTCCAGGAACATGGGAGAAAACATCTCTTCCCTGTTATTGTGCATAACATCTGACAAACGGTCGATGACTACCAGATGACCGTTATCATCAATAAATCCGGCATCCCCGGAATGCAGCCACCCTCCTTCCAGGGCTTCGGCACTTTTTTCAGGCAGATCATAATAACCCGGTGAAACCGAGGCGGATTTTGACAGAATTTCCCCGTCATCGGCTATTTTGCATTCAGTTCCGGGTAAGGGCTTTCCAACGGTTTCCGGCCGGACATCCCCGTCTCTGTGCATGTAGGCAATTCCCGTGATTTCCGTCTGCCCATAAATCTGTTTCAGGTTTACACCAATGGCCTGGTAAAAGGTAAAGAGTTCAGGGCCAAGGGCAGCACCACCGGTATAGGCCCGTCTCAGCCGCATGAGTCCGATTTGGTTGATCAGGGGCCGGATGATCATCTGGGTCCCAAGCCATGATTTTATTTTTAATCCCAATGGCATGGGTTTGCCGGTCATATTAAAGCCTGCGGCTTTTATACCCACCTTGATGAAATAATTATAGAGAAGTTTGTTCAACCAATAGGACTGGTCGATTTTAAGCCAGATTTCCGACCGGATGGTTTCATAAATCCTTGGAGCGCCAAACATGAAATGGGGTCCGATTTCCTTTAGATCCGACATGGCGGTTTCAACGGATTCAGGAAAGTTGATGGTAATTCCAGTGGCCATGGCAACCCCGAAGGAGTTCATCTGTTCCCCAATCCAGGCAAAGGGCAGAAAGGAGACATATTCATCCGTGGGTTCCAGGGGATCTACTTCAGTTATCTGAACACCCATGTTGATATAGTTTTTATGGGTCATTATGGTGCCCTTGGGAAGCCCTGTGGTTCCCGAGGTCAGGCAGAGATGACAGGGATCATCCGGTTTGCCCTGATCCACAAGGGATTCAAAAAGATCAGGGTCCCTGGCGTGTTCTTTTTCACCCATTTTATAAAGATCCTGGATATCAATGAACCAGTCATCGGACATATACTCTCTCATGCCCCTGGGATCCTCAAAAATAACTTTTCTAACATTGGGGATCTGGTCTCTGACATCAAGCACCTTGTCCACCTGTTCCTGGTTGTCACAAAAGACAGCTTTGACTTTCAGGTATTGAAGAATCTGGGCAATTTCAGCGGGCATGCTGGTCTGGTATATCCCGGCTGAAATGGCGCCAATGGAGTGGGCACCTATGGCCACAAATAATAGTTCTGGAATATTATCAGAGATGATGGCAATGGTATCTTCTTTTTTAAGGCCAACTGCCTTGAGACCCAGGGCTGTTTTCCTGACATGATCATAGTAGTCTTCCCAGGTATAGGCGTTCCAGATTCCAAAATCTTTTTCCCTCAGGGCCGGGCGTTTTGGTGTTTCTTTGACTCGCCACCGAAGCAGTTGGGGAATGGAGTATTCAAGTAAGTGATCATTCTTGCTCATAGATTTATTCCTCTCCAATATAGGCTTCAATAACTTTAGGATTCTGGGCAACTTCTTCAGGGGTCCCGGAACCGATTACCTCTCCAAAATCAAGAACATAGATTTTGTCTGAAATGTCCATGACAACCCCGAGATCATGTTCCACCAGCACCACGGTAATCCCTCTCTCTTTCTGGATATCCATGACAAACCGGACAATATCCTCTTTTTCCTCCTGGTTCATCCCTGCCATGGGCTCATCCAGAAGCAATATATCAGGTGCAAGGGTTAAGGCACGGGCCACTTCGACTTTTTTCTGGACCCCATAACTTAAGTTGCCAACAAGACTTTTCCTATAGGGTTCCAGTTCCATGAAGTCGATGATGCCCTCCACAAAACCTCTGTTTTCAGCTTCTATGCGGGAGGCTTTTCCATAAAAGAATACAGCATGGAGAAAACTGTATTTCAAATTCTGGTGCCTGGCCAAAAGAAGATTGTCCAGAACCGAAAGGCCTGAAAAAAGTTCAAGGTTTTGAAATGCTCTGGAAATACCCATGTTGGATACCTGGTGGGGAGAAGCATGGGTCAGTTTTTTCTCCTTGTAGAAAATATCCCCCTTTGTGGGGTGATAAAAACCGGAGACGCAGTTGAGCATACTTGTTTTACCGGCCCCGTTGGGACCGATGATTGAAGTGATGAGACCCGGCTCAATCTTCATGTCCACATTAGACAAAGCCTTGAGTCCTCCAAAAGAGAGTGTTACATTTGAAATGTTTAAATGTGCCATATAGAATCCAAATTCTTTACGTCAGATTAACAAAAATGTTCTATCATGTTTATTTCATAAAAATAGTAAACAAAACCGTTAAACAAGAACAAAATAGACTTTTACTTCCTACACAGTTACGTGTTGATATCGGCTGAATAACATGGGGCTGATAAAGGCCCGGGCCCGAAAGAAACCTGCTATGCCTTATTGGCAATACCAATAGTAAATAGCTTTTCAGCTGTCAAGCCAAAAATCGTTTTCCAATAAAAGAAGAGGCGTTTCAGGAAAAATCTTCTTTTAGTTTCTTCCGGTCAATTGACCCGTCTTCAGTTTCGGGCAATTGTTCTATAAATTCAATATATCTTGGTTTTTTGTAGCCGGCAATCAATGATCCGGTAAATGCAATCAGATCCTCTTTTGTCAACTTCATTCCGGGGTGTAGGGCGCAGACCGCTTTGATGCCTTCTCCAAACTTTGGATCAGGAACACCAAATACACATACGTTTTTAACAGCCCCATGTTGGAGAATTGCCTTTTCCACTTCTGCTGGAAAGACATTTTCTCCCCCTGGTTTGATGAGTTCTTTTTCCGCTTTTCTACCCTTGAAGAATAGAAAACCGTCAGAATCAATCATCCCTAGATCTCCGGTATGGTGCCAACCCTGCCTGAAGGTATGCTCATTCAGGTCAGGTGCATTCCAATACCCTTGAAAAACCAGGGGGCCTTTGACAAGGATTTCACCAACCCCATTGGCAGGTAAAAAATTATCAAAGTCATCAACAATTTTGACATGGGCAAGGGGTGAAATTTCACCTGCCGACCCCGGTCGTCTAAAGTATTCTGAAAAAGTGATCAGTCCTGATGTTTCGGTTTGTCCGTACATGGTCCAGAATGTGGAAGAAGTTGCATCTTCCCATCTTTTTACGGTATCAGGCATTTCAAGTCCTGCTGCAATCTCAAGGCTGGACAGATCAAAATCTTCTTTTTCAATGACGTCTAAAAGGTTTGCTAATATAGGAGGGAAGGAACCCAAAAGATTAACTTTCTGTTCCTGGATAAGGTCAATGGTTTCTTGGGGATTAAATTTTTCAAGTATAACATTTTTACCGCCGGCCATAAGGGTTCCCAAACCTAAATTTACCCCCATTATATGGAAGAGGGGGAGGATATTTAAATAGGTTTTGGTCTTATCGAGGCCATATTTATTGATAATTTGCAGATTGGATAAAATTATATTTTCCTGGCTCAACACTGCACCCCTTGGTTTGCCCATGACCGCTGCCGTATGGATGATGACAAAGGGATCATCCGGCTTGCCTTCAATAATCTGGGTAAGGGGTTGGGGCTGGTACAGGCTGGAAATATTTTCATCAACGATAAAACAATGATTCAGACAGGAATGTGTCGATGTTAATTTTTCGGCCGGGTCAGCCATTTCTTTGTCAGCAAAAATTATAGAAGGAGTGGTGTCTTCAATGATATATGAGACTTCATCCGGGCTTAAGCGCCTGTTGATAAGTACCAGACACAGGTTAAGGGCTGCTGCTGCTCCATAGAGATGGAAAAAGATCGGGTGGTTTTTGCAGAGAACGGCAATCCTGGCACCGGGTTTAAGCTTGAGGTCTGAAATCCCCTTTGCAAGTCTGGAGGCTTCAAGGAAGAGATCTGAATAGGAGATATCTTCTTTGTTCCAGTGCATGGCAGTATGATTTTTATTTAACAATGCATTTTTTTCATAAATGTCAAAAAAGGTTAAATTATACATACTTTTCATGAACCATTACTCCCCTGACAAAAGATAAATTTAAAATTATTTTGGATGTTCAGGTTGCTCTCCATTTTTTGTGTTTCCAAAAATCAGAACGAGCGCTCAGTCTCAATACGCCTTCAGTCATAATTCAAATGCTTCTGGTTTGTCAAAGACTTTTTTATTTTTTTTATTCAAGTTTCCAATTAATTTTTATCTGGGAAAAATACAGAAAAAATTGAATGCCCTGAATTTATGCAATCTGTCTGGCTTGTGCAGAATTCGCATTTAAGTATGTCTCCAGGGCAGGTTTCCTCTTCGTTCATAGCCAGAAAACAGCAACGTCTGGATTCTATTTTAATGGTAAATCCCAGGCGTTCTGAAAAGAGTTTCATCCTCAAAAGATCAGCCCCTTTTCCGCCGGCATTAAAAGCAAAAGGGGTTTTGGTGGAATACAGCAGGGTCTCCTGGGTGGTGAAAAAACCTTCAAAAATACGTTTCTGGTCATCGATTTTAATGCCCACACCGAAATCATGAACCTCAAAGAGTATGCCATTATCCCTGGAACAGGCTTTGATGTCTATGCGGCCCTGGTCCGGGGTGTTTTCAATAGCATTTTTGATCAGTCCTCCCATGACTTTGTTTAAGACCTCAGGTGGCATCAGGAGGGGAGCAAGTTCCTCCTGAATGGTGATATTTATTTCAATTCTTCTGAAATGAAAAAGGGGTGTCATGGTTTTGTAGAGATCATGGAAGGCCTTTGAAAAGTTAATGGTTCTATGGTGCAGGGACCTGGACCCGAATTCTTGGTTAATAAAGGTCTGGATGGATTTTATAATATGTTCAGGGTCTGGTGAATCTCCACCAAGGTTCTGTTCAATCAGAGTTTCCAGTTCATCCTGGCAGGTTTCCAGCATTTTCAGCAGCATTCGTCTTGCATCATAGGTCTTGTTGCCCATGATATCCGCCACTTCATCCTGGATATCCACAATGCGGGCCAGGTTCCGTTCGATACGGTTCAAGGTGGCATCCATTTTGGCAGTGGGAATGGCTGCTATTTTTTTCCTCAGGATCTGCAACGAACCTGTGAGTATGGCCACCGGGGTTTTCAGTTCGTGTGATAAATGGTTGATGGCTTTGCCTTTGGCCCGGTTCATGGATGCCACATCCCTGTAGGCATCCTTGAGGGCAGCTGAAAACCTGGCATTTTCAATGGATATGGCTACTGTTCCGGCAATCATGGTCATGAGCTCCATATCATGGTCATCAAAAATATTCTGTTTCTTGTTCATGGCGCAGAGTACACCAATGATACGGCCATCAGATTTAATGGGAACCGTCATAATATTACGGGTTTTATATCCCAGTTTTTTATCCCGCCGAGGGTATTTTTTCAATGAGATATCTGCCTCGTTAATCACTTCCGGTTGACCGGTTTTGATTACCTGTCCTGCAAGTACCTCGTCCAGGGCAAACCGAATTTCCCTTGCACGCTCTTCGGTGTTGGAATCATCATAGGATGCCCCTAAAAAGAAAAGATCGTTCTTGATTTCATCATAGAGCAGCACAACGGCACCTTCGGTTTTTAAAAGACCTTTTACCTCTATGGAGATATAATCCATCAATTCTTCAAGGTCAGGATATTCCGGCAAAGCAGCAGAGATCCTCATGATGCTTTTGCTGTTGGCCTCCATCCTTTTTTCTTCGGTGATATCTCTTAAAATAACAAAGTTTTCTGAACTGCTTTCCTTGAACCGGGTATAGGAGGCTGCCCTGATCACCACATCCAATATTTTACCTTCCCTTGTCAGCCGCTGGGTCTCATACCGGGTAAGGCTTTTGGTTTCCATGAATTTATTCAGTATGTCCTGGGTTTCAGACTCAAGTGATTCAGGAACAAAGGGAATGGGTTTTCCGGAAAGTTCCTCCAGGGGCCAGCCAAATGTCTCTGTAAACGCTGGATTTACATAGGAAACCACTCCCTTGTTTCCATATACAACAATGGGGTAGGGTACAAATTCCAGTATTTTTTTGTAGATCCGGTAAAGGTCATTGAGGCTTTGTGTCTGTATTTTTTCTTCTGTAACATCCTGAAGGGTTTCAACTGCCCCTGCAATTTCTCCATTTGTGTCTGTAAAGGCTGCAGCAGTGAAATACAGCCATTTCCCCTCTGGTTTAAGATCCGGGAAAAAATCAGTGGCGGCAAACAACTCTTCCCTGGAAGTGTTCAGGTCAAATCTAAATTCATAATGCTCCAGGATATCCCAATCCGAAGACTTGTCAATGATGAGATCGGCCATGACCGGCCTCTTTTTTGAGTAAAAGGACTTCCATTGGTGATTAGTGCCCACCATTTTTTCTGAACTGAATCCAGTCAGTTCTTCAAGGGCCTGGTTAAAATGGGTAATTTTATGGTCTTTGCCCACAACAAAGATGGGAATGGGTGCCTTGAAAATAATCTGATTCAGTGCCTGGTTTTCTTCTTCCAGCTCTTGGATTCTTTTTTTCAGCGCATAAGTTTCATCTGTATCGTGATCCATAAAAACTCCAAAAGGCTTTACAAGATTGAATGATACCCGTATAACAATGAATGATTTCAGCGATGTCAAAGATGTCGCTGCAACCAAGGAGCCGTTTATAACAATTGCCGTCAATATATAAAATCATTGATCCAAATTGCAAGTATTTTAAAGGGTGAAGAAAAATATGCCTGATACCACCATTAAAACCGAGATTCTAATCCATGACCTTAAAGTGCCTATTTCTGTCATTGATGCCGGTGCAAAATCTCTTTTGAATCGTCAGGAGTCCTATGGACCTCTTACGGAAAAACAGATCAAGGTGTTAAAGCGTATTATTCGGAACACACTGGCAACCCAGCGACTTGTAAATGATGTGCTTGAACTTGGCAGATCCAGGGAAGGGGTTATGAACCTTAGTGATTTCAGTATTTCTTCCCTTGTTATATCCGTGCTGGTTGAAATTTTTGATCTGTCCGATCCCAATACAGCAGATATTATCCGAAAGGTTGATTCCTATGACCAACTTGAAAAGACTCTGGAATCAAATGGGGTCAGGCTTGGCTTTGGCCTGGAAACCTGGAAAACAATTGTCCACCTGGATGCTGCCAAAGTGAAGCAGGTATTGAGAAATCTTACAACCAATGCCTTTAAATACCGTGCATCCGTTGTAGAGATTCTTGGCAGTATTAAAGAAAATCAGATGACCCTGAAGGTCAGGGATGATGGCAGGGGTATCCCACCCATCGATCATCAGCGGATTTTTAAAACCTATTTCACCACAGGGGGGTCCATTGAGAGCGCCATCAGAAGCCATGGACTGGGTCTTGCCGGTGTTATGGTACTTCTCAAAGACATGGGAGGGGAACTTACCCTTACCTCAGACCATGGAAAAGGGGCTGAGTTTACTGTGACCATTCCGCTCTAGGCAGCCTCGGCATTGCACCTTTAATTTTCAGTGTCCTGATTTTTCTATGCCTTTTTGACCGGTCAGGTGTTTTTTTTCAAAATCCTCCCAGAAAGCCTGGTCGCTTTTTCGCCATCCTTCTCCAAAAAGTTTGTCAAATATTGGTTTTATAAGGGAAAAAAAAGTGACATGGGCATTTTTGCCCTGCTTTCTTGCCAGGATCACGTCTGCAACAAAGAGAGAAATATCCACCAGTTTGTCCTTGGGCACATAGGCATCTGCCCCCAGTTCTATTGATCTTTTAAGATTGTCCGGTGTCAGTGCATGGGCAGTGAGCATAAGGGACGGAATTTCAAGTTTATGGGTAACCTCCAGAAGAGAATACCCCTTAACACCCATGATGTCTAATATGGCAGCATCATAGGTGTTTTTTTTAAGGAAAGAAATTGCCGATTCAAAGCTGGATGCTGAATCTGTTTTGCAGAGATACAACAGCTCTTCAAGGGTTTCAAGGACATCTGGTTCGTCGTCCACCAGAAGTATCCTTTTGTTTTCAAGGACGTGTTGATGGTTCATTTTTTCCCTTATCTATAACCCAGCATTTTTATAATCTATTTAAATTTTTTCAATAATTCAATGACATAATCGATATCTGTACTTGTGTGGGCGGCATTGATCTGGAATCTTATGGTTTCATCTCCCCTGGGTACAACGGGAAAGGTTAACCCCACCACCAAGACTCCATGATCATATAAGTATTTTACAAGTTCATGGGTTTTTTCTGTATCCCGGACCATTAGGGGAACCACTGGATGGGGTCCGGGAATCGTTTCTCTACCCAGTTTGTCAAGCCCCTGCCTGAACTGTCTGGTTCTTTCCTTGAGGTGATTCAGCAATGCCAGGCCTTCATCAGAGTCACAGATGTCCAGTGCCTTTATGGCTGCGGCACAATCTGCCACGCTTAAAGGATTGGTGTAAATATAGGTATCTGCCTTTTGTCTTATGGATTCGATCAGGGTATGGCTTGCCGCAACAAAACCGCCATTGACCCCAAAGGCCTTACCAAAAGTCCCCACAATAATATCAGGGTCAGCCTTACAATAATCCGGTGTCCCACGTCCCGTATCCCCATAGGCGCCAATGCCATGGGAATCATCTACCACAGTGATCACACCATCTTTGAACCTGCCATCATAGGTCCTGCATATATCTATAATTTCATCAATGGGCGCATTATCCCCCCGCATGCTGAAGATTCCGTCAAAGATAACCATTACCCGTTCAATCTCAGGCCCCACCTCTTCCAGGCAGCGCTTGAGATCTGCCATGTCATTGTGTTTGAAAATGCCTTTATTTCCACTGGGGATATTGCTGATGCGCATGGCCCTGATAATGCTGTTATGGTTGAGCTGGTCCCCGATCCAATGGGTGTTTTTATTGGAAATGGACAGGGCAAGGCCACAATTGGAGGTATAGGCGGAATTAAAAATTTTGCCTGCAGGTTTGCCAACAAATTTTGCAATTCTCTGTTCCAGCTGAGTATGAAAGGTAAAGGTCCCGTCAATAAATCTAACGGCTCCAGGTCCCACCCCAAATTCATGGGTGGCCTTATCAGCAGCCTTGATCAACTCCTGGTGATTTGAAAGGGACAAATAGGAATTTGAGTTCATCCGTAAAAATTCATTGTCACTGCCAAGCAGCTTATACCTGGGACCCCGGTCGCCTTTGGGAGGAATATAGCCTTGTATTACCCGTTCTTTAGATTTGCCTCTGCCCTCTTCCTTCAGGGAGGTCAGTTCATTTTTTAAGCTTTGGTCAAGTTTATTTGTGGTCATTTTTTTTGTACTCCTAAAAATATTTGACTTATTCCCAATCCAAAATCACTTTTCCTGATTTGCCGGACCGCATGGCATCAAATCCTTTCTGGAAATCCGTATAATGGAATTTATGGGTGATTAACGGGGATATGTCCAGGCCGCTCTGGATCATGGAACTCATTTTATACCAAGTTTCAAACATTTCCCTGCCATAGATACCCTTAATGGTCAGCATGTTAAAAACCACTTTGTTCCAGTCTATTCCCGTGTTGCCGGGCATGATTCCCAGCATGGCTATTTTCCCGCCATGGCACATGTTATCAAGGATGGATTTCAGGGCAGAAGGATTGCCGGACATCTCCATGGCCACATCAAAGCCTTCTTTCATCCCCAGTTCTTTTTGTGCATCTTCAATGCTCTGCTTTGTCACATCAACAACAAGTGTTGCCCCGGCCTTTTTGGCCAGGTCCAGGCGGTAGGGGTTTACATCGGTGACCACTATGTGTCTGGCTCCTGCGTGTCTGGCAATGGTAGCGGCCATGCAGCCAATGGGACCGGCACCTGTTATCAGGACATCCTCTCCCAGGACATCAAAGGACAGGGCCGTGTGGGTGGCATTTCCCAGGGGATCAAAACATGCCAGGACATCCAGAGGGATATTTTTATTGCAATACCAGACATTGGTCACTGGAATGGCCAGGTATTCGGCAAAGGCTCCGGCACGGTTTACTCCCACCCCTCTGGTATTATTGCAAAGGTGTCTGCGGCCGGCAAGGCAATTCCTGCAATGGCCGCAGACCAGGTGACCTTCGCCGGAAACCAGGTCTCCTTTTTTAAAGTCAAACACATGGGAGCCGGTTTCCTCAATTCTGCCGACAAATTCGTGGCCCACATGCATGGGCACTGGGATTGTATCCTGGGACCATTTGTCCCAGTTGTAGATATGGACATCCGTACCACAGATTGCAGTTTTGATAATTTTGATCAGGACCTCATTGTGTCTGATTTCAGGAACCGGCACCTCTTCCAGCCAGAGTCCGGGCTCTGGTTTGGCTTTTACCAATGCTTTCATTGTTTTCATCTTATATGACTCCGTTTGATGTAAGCGAAAATTAAAAAAAATGCCATGAAATTTCAAATAACATGAATTATAGAATAATACTATTAGATAAGTCAGGAAAAAATACAATTGAAATTTAAAATACTCTATATTGTTCGGAATGGGATTTGGGATTTTCAATAAGACAATAGTAAGTCAGGGACAGGGCATGTATTTTATGCGGTCGCTTGAGGACCGCAAATTTTATAACTTGAGCGAAGTTGCTTGTCTTTTGATCCATCTACTGCGTTGCATCAAAGGCCCAATAGGCCCTGCTATTGAATCTTTAATGCGCCTTGTAGATAAACCAAAATTCTGCGCTATTTCTGCTCAACTTATTTCATCTGCGGTCCTTATAAAATAATTTGTATCAAAGCTGGTACTTGCAGAATCCTGGTGGTATATTTGCCTGGCTGGTTTTTAAAATTAAAGAGCATAATGAAATACTATCATGTCCACAGAAAAAGTTGATACCCTGATAATCGGTGGTGGCCTCAGCGGTCTTTATGCTGGTTATCTTTTATCCAGAAAAAATATGCCGTTTGTCATCCTGGAGGCCCGTGGCCGAAATGGGGGCAGAATTTTAAGTAGCGAACATCATGGTTTTTTTTCTGATCTCGGGCCTTCCTGGTATTGGCCTGAAATTAATCCAAAATTAATGCACCTTATTCAAACCTTACATCTTACGGGCCATCCTCAATTTGAAAAGGGTATGGGCCGTTTCGAAACCCCCAATGGTATAGTCCAGACTGTCAGAGGGTATGCAATGGATCCCAGTTCATGGCGGCTTACCGGCGGTATGATGTCATTGATCACAAAACTGCGTGAAAATATACCTGAAGCCGCCATTAAACTAAATCATCCGGTCTGTGAAATTGAAAAAGATTCTGGCAGGGCCATGGTCAGCGTTGGTCAGCTGGAGGAAGAACCATGGGCCCGATTCAGCGCAAGCAAGGTAATACTGGCCTTGCCGCCGCGTCTTGCCGCCGCTACCATTCTTTTTACCCCGGACTTTACCCATGATTTTACCCAGGCGATGCTCAGGACTGGCACATGGATGGCCGGTCAGGCAAAATTCTATGCCCTTTATGAAGGATCTTCCTGGCGGCAATCAGGTCTATCGGGCCAGGCTTTCAGTCAGCGGGGCCCTTTGGGTGAGATCCATGATGGATCCAGCCAAGGTCAGGGGCCCTATGGACTGACAGGGTTTGTAAGCATCCCGGCGGCTCAGCGGTATTGTGAGAAATCTCTCACCAAGGCTATTTTTTCCCAACTTGCAGCCATTTATGGGGAATCAACAGCACAGCCTGTGACTTTTTATTATCAGGATTGGGCACGGGAAAAATTTACTGCCACTCAGTTTGACCAGGCCCCAATGCGAGAACATCCTGTTTATCAACCTCCAGCAGGGCAATCTTCCATTTGGGACGGCATAATCCATTTTGCCGGCTCGGAAACCAGTACCCACTTCGGCGGTTATCTTGAAGGCGCTCTTGCCAGCGCGGAAAGAGCGGTAATAAATTTATCAAACCCGTCTCATCAGCCTTAAACAGGAATATAGTTCCGTTGGATACATCACTAAAAGAGACTATATGAATTCCGGATCAATGACCAGAATCATTGCATGGCCGCCTTGAACATTTATTGTATTTTTAAATCCATTATGATCGAGAATAATCTGGCATTCATAGGAGCGGGCACCCGTACCACATATCAGACACAAAGGCTCTTCCTTTGGTACTTCATTCAGCCTTTCCCTCAGTTCGGGCTGGGGAATGTTAAGCCAGCGATCCTTGTATTTTTCAACAAAAGGTTCAGCTTCTATGGCGATCCTGACATCCAAAACCCGGATTTCATTATTCTTAAATTTTTCAAGGAAATCAATGACATCCATGGGTCTGTTCAGGTTTTCAAATATATTATCCAATGTATTGCCGGCATTGTTGATAATGTCCATGGCAGATGCAAATGGTGGCGCATACCCTGTTTCAAGAACGCAGACATCATCTACATTCAGACCGGTCTGGAGCAGGGGTGCAACCGCATCAACTCTGGCTTTGATGGCATCACAATGCGTACCCACGGACTCGATTCCCAAAATTTTTCTGGTTTTACGGTCTGCAATCAACTTGATAAACATGAGTTCAGCTGAAGGATAAAAATGGGCATGATCAGGCTGTGATACAATGGAGTGAACCGGTTCAAATCCATTGGCTTTTGCCTGGGCAGAGGTCAACCCTGCTGTGGCAACACCCATGTCAAATATTTTGATGCAGAAAGTTCCAACAGTTCCCTTGAATTTGCTTGCCCTGCCATGGATATTGTTGGCAATAATTCTGCCCTGTCTGTTGGCAAGAGATCCCAGGGGCATTGTCATGTTTTCACCGCTCACAAGGTTTCTGAGCTCCACACAGTCACCTCCTGCATAAATATGGGGATCGGTTGTTTTCATGCATCTGTCCACAAGTAGAGCGCCGGAATGGCCTATTGCCAGGCCTGAATCTGCGGCAAATTTTGTATTGGGCCTGACACCTGCAGACATCACAACCATGTCACAATCCAGAGTGCCATTGCTGGTTTCAACAGAAATGACTCTTGAATCTGAATCACTGTTAATTTTCTTAACTTTTTCAGATAAGATGACTTTTACATTATTTTTTTCCAGCTGTTTTTCCACAACTTTTGAAATATTTTTACCCAGGGCTGTTGGCAGAACCTGATCTGCCATTTCTATGATAGTGGTTTCTACTTCCCATAATTCGGTGAGGGCTTCAGCCATTTCAATACCAATGGCACCGGCACCGATCACCACAGCTTTTTCCACCTGACCCCTGGAAATTTTGTCTTTGATGTCCTCGGCGTTATGAAGATTTGACACGGTGAATACCATGGGAAGATTTGCCCCTGGAATTGCCGGCCTGAAGGGTGTCGCTCCTGTGGCAATGACCAGCTTGTCATATTCCAGGCTTGCTTTTTTCCCATCTGCCAGATACTGGACATCCAGTTTTTTTTCTTTCCGGTTAATGCCAATGGCCTCAACCATTGGTAAGATTTCAACGCCTTTATAGGTTCTGAAAAACTCTGAATTCCTTACAACGTGGGATGATGTTGAATAAAGACCTTCTATGTCGGCAATGTCACCTCCAACATAATAGGGTATGCCGCATCCCCCGTATGAGATCAGATTATCCCGGTCTATCAAGGTGATCTGGGCTTCGGGGTCCAGTCTTCTAAGTCTGCACGCTACTTTGGGCCCTAAAGCAACCGCTCCAACGATTATGATACGTTTTGTCATTTTATACCTCAGATTAAAACTATATTTTTATAAAAATTAGTGATCTGTTCAAAATTATATCCGCCAATATAATTCAATGCGCTAACGCAATATTAGTCAAAATTCATTTTATCATGGTGAGATCCATTTTTCCAGTAATCCTTTGTCATGATCAGAAAAGATGAGTTGATTGTCGAATATCCTGCCCCCTCCAGAGAAGAGAGGCAAAAAGCTTGACATCAGATCAACGATATTGGTATAAGCTTGTATATACAAGTTGATTTCAGGTCATATCCTGTTTAAGGACCCCATGTTCTCATAATTGAGTCATATAAAAATTTATATAGTAAGGAGTTTGAAAATGACGCTATCAAGCGAAGTACAAAAGTCCATGAAGGTTTGTCTCACAGATGAACTGCCGTCCCCTAAAAAATTCAAAGAGGGGATCAGAAGAGCTTCGGACAGGGGGTTTCGTTTGAGCAAGAACCAGACAGCTACTGCCTTGAAAAATGCATTGCGGTATGTTCCCCAGGTACTCCATGAAATATTGATTCCTGAATTCTTAGAAGAACTTAAAACCCGGGGCCGGATTTATGGCTATAGGTTCCGCCCAAAAGGTGAAATCAAGGCCCGCCCCATACACGAGTATAAGGGGAATTGCGAAGAAGCAAAAGCCATCCAGGTGATGATCGACAACAACCTGGATTTTGATGTGGCATTGTATCCCTATGAACTGGTAACCTACGGAGAAACCGGCAGTGTCTGCCAGAACTGGATGCAATATCATCTGGTTAAAAAATATCTGGAAATCATGACAAACAACCAGACCCTGGTGATGCAGTCCGGCCATCCCCTGGGACTTTTTAAATCTTCCCCTGATAACCCGAGGGTGATCATTACCAACGGGCTTATGGTTGGCCTCTACGATAACCCGGATGACTGGGAAATAGCAGCCCAGATGGGGGTCTCCTCCTATGGCCAGATGACAGCCGGAGGGTGGATGTATATAGGTCCCCAGGGCATTGTTCATGGTACCTATAACACCCTTTTAAATGCTGGTCGTAAGATGTGCGGAGTTGCTGCAGACGGAGACCTTTCCGGGCTTTTGTTTGTTTCCTCCGGTCTTGGCGGCATGAGCGGGGCCCAGCCCAAGGCTGCAAAAATAGCCGGGGCAGTTTCAATTATTGCAGAGGTGGATTATTCACGCATAGAGACCCGTCACAACCAGGGCTGGGTGGATGTGGTTTCCGATGATCTGGAAATCGTCTATGCAAGGGCTAAATCAGCAAAAGAGGCAAAGGAAAACACCTCCATTGCCTTTCACGGTAATGTGGTGGACCTTATTGAATTCCTCAATGGGAAAGACATGAAAGTGGAGCTGATGTCGGACCAGACATCCTGTCATGTGGTTTATGACGGCGGCTATTGTCCTGTCGGCATAAGTTTTGAGGAAAGAACCCGGCTGCTGGCCAGTGACAGGGGAAAATTCAAGGACCTGGTAAATGAAAGTCTTAAAAAACATTATGACCTGATAAAAAAGATAGCAGCCAAGGGCACCTATTTCTTTGACTATGGCAATGCCTTTTTGAAAGCTGTTTTTGATGCAGGCGTTATTGAAGTCGTCAAAAACGGTGTGGATGCCAAGGACGGGTTTGTTTACCCTTCCTATTTTGAGGACATCATGGGTCCTATTTTTGATTATGGTTACGGCCCGTTTCGCTGGGTTTGTCTGAGTGGTAATCCTGATGACCTTGACAAAACAGACAAGGCTGCCATGGACTGCATCGATCCTGACAGACGGCCTGAAGACCGGGACAACTATGTGTGGATAAGGGATGCAAAGAAAAATAAAATGGTGGTTGGCACCCAGGCCAGGATTCTTTACCAGGATGCAAAGGGAAGGGTGGCCATTGCCCTGAAGTTCAATGAAATGGTTAGAAACAAAGAGATTTCAGCTCCTATTATGCTGGGCCGTGACCACCATGATCCCGGGGGGACTGATTCACCGTTCCGGGAAACCGCAAATATCCATGACGGTAGCAATGTGTGTGCTGACATGGCCACCCACTGCTTTGCCGGCAATGCTGCCCGGGGCATGACAATGGTGGCCCTGCACAACGGGGGCGGTACAGGGATCGGCAAGGCCATCAATGGTGGCTTTGGTCTGGTGCTGGACGGCAGCGACAGGGTGGATCAAATTATAAAATCTGCCATGCTCTGGGATGTAATGGGTGGGGTTGCCAGAAGAAATTGGGCCTGCAATGAAAATGCCATGGAAGTAGCCATGGAGTATAATCGGCAAAACAACAACGGAGATCAGGTCACGGTGCCGCACCTGGCTGATAATACAGCGGTGGAACAGGCAGTTGGACAATTGTTTGAATAAAGAACTATTTGTTTCTGTTTTTTTGCAAAGAAGAGGGTTGAGTTCCTATAAGTTCTATTATCCAGCCCTGTACCAGAGCGCCAACCAGAATATAAAAGGATAAGATCAGGGTGAAGGCCCAGCCAAAGTAATCGATCATCATTGGCAGAAGCGGGATTTTAATGACTCTGGAAGCAAAAAAAACCACTATCAGGCTATCCCGCATGCCATGGGAACGCAGGCTTTCAAGCAGAGGATACCAGGCATACATTGGCCCATGGCTGAGCATCCCTGCTGCCAGAACCCACAACCAACCCTTGATTCCACTTTTTTTGCCCAGATGGTTTATGACCTTTGCGGGCTGTAAAAAATAGGTGAGCAAAGCAGTAAAAAAGATGACAATAATCAAAATTGGCAAAATTTTTATCAGGACCAGGAAAGCTTTTTCCAGGGCCAGCAATGGTATATGATAGTTGATGAAAAAAATAAGTCCATAGGAGATGAGAACAAATAAAAAGAAGTAATTGCCTCTAAATCTAAAGGGCTTATCCTGTTTTTTCATGATAACATTCCAAGGCTGAGGGTAGTTATCACTGCAATCATCAGGGTAAAGATAAAGGCCAGAATATTGCGATACAGAGTAAAACGCCCCCCAAACACTTCCACTTCTGCCGGCAGCTGGACAAAACCCAGGGTAACCCAGGACAGGAGAAAGGCGCTGACTGCGTATAGTGAGGTCCCCTTTTCCACGAGCTCCCCGCCTATCAGGTAGCTTACAACCGGGTTTCCAACTGCCAGGGAACCGGCCAGTGTACCGATCATGGTATCTGCCAGGAGGTTGCCTTGAAACAGGGTAGCCAACATATCCGGAGTCACAAGGGCCTGTAAGAGACCTACCAAACCGATGACCCCCAGAAGCATGGGGGTCATGCCCCAGAAAGAGAGGCTGGTTTTCTTCAAGATCTTCCAAAAGTTTGGTTTTTGTGGGGATTTTGGCTGCTGTTTTTTTTCCATGGGTGAATTTTTTTTATACGTACTTATCCTGTTCAGGTCATTTCATTATTGATTCCTTTTTCAAGGCTTTTATCATTTTTTAAATATTATAGAAGCAAAAATCAATAAATCTTTATGGTTTTACGGTTCTGTAAAATTCCTTTGCTTTCAGTCAAGGAATATCATATTATATAAAGTTTAGGGTTGTTTTGCTTTGTTATTCAAGGGTAAATTTTCTTGACAAAGCAATCTGTAATGGCTCATTTATGGTGTAAACCAATATGGTGAAAATAAAGAAAATTAATTATATATAAACTTGACGGAGGAAATGATGGAAATTAAAGTGACCCGGGCAGAGAAAACAGGCACCCGGCCAAAGGATACCGATCTGGGATTTGGTACGGTATTTACGGATCATATGTTTGTAATGGATTATTCGGTTGAAAAAGGGTGGCATAATCCCAGCATCCAACCCTATGCTGATTTTTCCATGAGTCCTGCTGCAATGGTTTTCCATTATGGGCAGGCTATTTTTGAAGGATTGAAAGCATATAAGACCTTGGATAATAAAATTCAATTGTTCAGGGCCCGGGATAATTTTAAAAGGATGAATCGATCAGCCAGGGGGCTTTGTATTCCTGAGCTGGATATTGATTTTGTCATGGATGCCTTAAAGCAATTGATACGTTTGGAAGAAAAATGGATTCCAGAGACCCTTGGCACCTCCCTGTATATTCGTCCAACCATTATTGCCACGGATCCTTTTTTGGGGGTTAGATCCTCTTTTACATTTAAATTTTTTATTATTTTATCTTCTGTGGGCGCCTATTATGCCGAAGGATTAAACCCCGTAAAAATCTGGGTTTCCAAAGATCATGTCAGGGCGGTTCGCGGGGGTGTGGGGGAATTTAAAACAGCTGGTAACTATGCTGCAAGTCTTAATGCAGGGGAAAAGGCAAAAAAAGATGGCTATGCCCAGGTCCTGTGGCTGGATGCCCTTGAAATGAAATATATTGAAGAAGTCGGCGCCATGAATATCTTTTTTGTCATTAATGGTGAATTGATTACGCCCAATCTTACAGGAAGCATCCTGCCGGGGATCACCAGATATTCTGTCATTACCCTGGCAGAAAAATGGGGGATGAAGGTAGAGGAACGGAAAATCAGTATTGACGAGATTTTAAAAGCCCATGAAAATGGGACCCTCACGGAAGCCTTCGGGTCTGGCACTGCAGCTGTTATTGCTCCTGTGGGAGAGATTCGGTATGGTGAGAAAACAATAAATATCGGGGACGGCACACCAGGCAAAACAGCAATGAAATTTTATGATGCCTTAACAGGTATCCAGTACGGAAAAGAACAAGACACTGAAAGCTGGGTTGAAGTTTTAGATTGATCTGTTTTTCAATCATCATCCTTGAGATAGTGCTAAGGACCGCAAATTTTATAATTTGAACGAAATTGCTTGTCTTTTGATCCATCTACTGCGTTGCATCAAAGGCCCGATAAGCCAGCTATTGAGCCTTTAATGCGTCTTGTAGATGAACCAAAATCCTGCACTATTTCTGCTCAACTTATTTCATCTGCGGTCCTAAGTCAAAAACACAATGAAGTTTGAAAACCATCAAACTATTGGAGACATAATGGCTAAAAAGAAAGAAATTACCCCCATAGGAAAACGAATCAAACGAGCCAGGCTTGATAAAAAAATGAGTCTCGATACCATGGCAAATGAAACAGGTTTGTCAAAGGAGTTTATTAAAAAAATTGAGGGAGGCCAGCAAAGGCCTTCTGTGGGCACTCTGCTTCAGATTTCCAGGACCCTGCAACTGGATTCCGGTTTTCTGCTTAAGGAACAGGATGACACCCTGGAAGAGCGGTCCAAGGCTTATACCAAAAGAACGGATAATTATGCCTATACCCCTCTGACTCCCGGTGCTGAAAACAAACATTTAAAAGCATTCCGCATTGTGGTGGAGGCTGGTGCCAGTCATGACGGCGTTGGCTTTCAGCACGATGGGGAAGAGTTTGTCCATGTGCTTGAGGGCCAGGTGGAAGTTCAGGTGGGGGATCATGTCAATGTCTTGGTATCAGGGGATTCTCTTCATTTTAATTCAGGGATCAAACATGACCTGCGCAATATAAGTGATACAGATGCGGAACTTATTGTGGTTGTATATGCACCCTAAGGATTAAAGGAGTCCTCATGTTATTCAAGCTTACTGATGAACAATTAATGATTCAGAATATGGTTAGGGAGTTTTCCAGAAAAGTCATTGCATCTACTGCTGCTGAGCGGGATAAAACAAAGGAGTTTCCGGCAGAGAATTTCAGGCAGATGGGAGAACTGGGTTTAATGGGGATGATGATCCCTGAAAGCTACGGCGGAGAAGAGGCTGATGCCATTTCCTATGTCCTGGCTTTGTCTGAAATTGCTTATTCCTGCGCTTCAACCTCTGTTGTCATGTCGGTTCAAAATTCCATTGTCTGCGAAAGTTTATATAAATTCGGCACTGAAGAACAGAAACAGCAATTTCTGGTTCCCCTGGCCTCCGGGGATATCATTGGTGCATTCGGCCTGACAGAGCCCGATGCCGGCTCTGATCCGGTCAGCCAGACAGCAACAGCAGTCCTGGAGGGGGAGGAGTATGTAATAAACGGCACCAAGCGGTTTATCACCTCGGGTAAAAATTCCAAACTGGTTCTTGTGACGGCTAAGACAGATGAAACCATCGGTCATAAAGGGATTTCCTGTTTCATAGTTCCCAAGGGAACTCCGGGCCTTGTGGTGGGTCACCTGGAAGACAAGATGGGACTGCGGGCCTCTGACACCACGGATTTAATACTTGAAAACTGCAGGGTGCCTGCTGCCAATATGCTGGGCAAGCTCGGGGATGGATTCAAGATTGCCATGTCCGGCCTTGACAGCGGAAGGATCGGTATTGCAGCCCAGTCCATGGGGGTGGCCCAGGCCGCTTTTGATGCGGCAGTAAGATATGCAAAAAAAAGAAAACAGTTTGGCGGGCCCATTTCAAAGCACCAGGGTATCCGGTTCCAGATCGCAGACATGGCCACCCAGATTGAGGCGGCCAGGCAGTTGATTTTTTCTGCTGCCTCCATGAAGGACAGGGGAGAAACTTATACAAAAGAGGCCTCCATTGCGAAATTGTTTGCTTCTGAAATGGTAAATGAAATCACGGCAAGGGCAATCCAGATTCACGGTGGATACGGGTTTACCAAGGATTATGATGTGGAACGGTTTTACAGGGATGCCCGGGTTTTTACCATCTATGAGGGCACAAGCGAGATCCAGCGAATCGTGATTTCAAATAATATACTAAGGGATAAAAGAAAGCTCTAATTACAATAAAATAGTTCACCAAAGGCAAATTCTCCAGCATGGCCTTTGGTGGACAAAACTGATCCATCAAAGTCAAGAGTCCATGGGGGCAATTCCCCTCGCTGTAATCCATGGATCACAAATGTCCGGGATAATTTTCCTACTTCTTTTATGCAGCCACTTAACTCGGAAATCAATATTGGTAGGCTCCTATCCAGATCATCCCCAGTATCATTTTTTTGACCGTGAATTGGAAGCTGATCTTAAACAAACAATAAAAAAGCAACCAGCAGGGTTTAGCTTTCAGAGCATGGATTATCAGGAACGTAAGCTAACCTTTACCGTTTATACGGACAAGGGGTTGGATTATCTGATGTCGGACCGCAATATCCATCAAAAAACATCTCTTGGCCAACATTGGATTAAAACCTTATGCCCATGGTTCTCTTGGTTCACGGCGGCCCTTGGGAGAGGGATTACTGGGGATTAAGCGAAATTGTCCAGTTTTTGGCAAACCGGGGCTATGCTGTTCTTCAGATAAATTATCGCGGATCAGCAGGATACGGCAAAAGCAACGGGTTCGACTACTATCAAATAGGATTTCTGCAAATTTTGCCAACCTTTAAAAGAGAGCAATAAATTCCCTTTTCTAAAGCGTCTGAGTTAATTTTTATCCAAAACTTCACGTATCTTCTGGGCAAGATCCTTTATCATAATCGGTTTAAATAAAAAGCCTTTAATGCCCAGAGATGTTGCTTTTTCTTCAAACATGGTTTCGCTGAACCCGGTACAAAGCAATATGGGAATATCAGAGCGTATCTTAGTTAATTCAGCCGATAGTTTATCTCCCGGCATATTCGGCATTGCCATATCCGTAATAACGATATCAAATCTGCCTGGATTTGCACGGAAAGCTTCAAGGGCTTCAAGGCTGCTGACACGGGAAGTGACTTGATACCCCAATCGTTCCAACATCTGTTTTTCCATTGAAAGGATCTCTTCTTCATCGTCGACAATAAGAATCTGTTCAGTACCTCCCTGAATTTGTGCTTTTGAATGGGTCGCCTGTTTTTTTAAAGAATTTTTTTCAATTGGAAAATAAACATGAAATTCTGTTCCTTTTCCCTGTTCGCTGTATACCTGGACAGCTCCCCCCATATTAATAACGATACCATGCACCACTGAAAGCCCCATTCCAGTACCTTTGCCGATTGCTTTGGTGGTAAAAAACGGATCAAAAATTTTATCTGTTATATTTTTATCCAAGCCCACACCTGTATCAGCCACAATCAGACAAGCATATGCTCCCGGTGTCATTTCCGAATACAGTAGATCAAGTGTTTCTAATTTAATTTGTTTTAGGCTTACTTTCAGTTCCCCGCCTGTCTCTTCCATGGCATGATATGCATTGGTTGTCAGATTCATTACAACCTGATGAATTTCGGTGGGATCTGCTTTTATGACACCACAGTCAGCATTGATATCCTGTTTGATTTCAATGGTTGTGGGGATCGTAGATCTGATGAGTTTTAATGCTTCTTTTACAATTGGCTGTATTTTCATCAGTTGTAATTCATTAACATCCTGGCGGGAGAATGTAAGAATCTGCTTTACCAGATCTTTGGCTCTTAAGGCACTGGTATGAATTGCTTTCATTTTATCCCGGAAGGGACTATCTTCGGGGATATCCGTCAACAGCATTTCTGTGTTACCCAGGATAGGGAAAAGAATATTATTAAAATCATGGGCAATACCACCGGCAAGGGTGCCGATGGATTCCATTCTTTGGGCTTGGCGAAGCTGAGTCTCAAGTTTTCTTTGAGTAGTGATATTTTTATTTACTCCACGATAACCCTGGGTTTTTCCTTCGTTATCAAGAATGGGAATACCATTTGTAAGCATGAAAAGTTTTTGTCCTTCCTTATGGATATTCCAGTTTTCTAAATCCTTAATATGTTCAGATTTTGAAACTATTTTATTAGCAATCTGTTTTATTCGAATGGATTCTTCTTCCGGCATTATGTCAAAGGGTGTTTTTCCAATCAGTTCCTCTGGAGAATATCCAAGAACGTCCTTTATACTTTGGGAGAGGTATGTGAATTTTGTTTCTTTGTCAGTTTCCCAAATCCAGTCTGCCATACTTAAGGAGATGTCTCGGAATCTGTTTTCGCTTTCTTGCAGCGCTTTTTCCCCTATCATACGTTCCGAGATGTCCACTACAACATCTTCCATATATCCTTTATCATAATAAGACCTGATATCAAAACGTGCCCAGACTGTTGATTTATCTTTTCCATAAAACTCTGCTTTCAAATTGTTTAGAATTTCAGTTTTTTTTATTTTATTTATCAACGACTTTCTTAAGTCGGGGTCCACATAATTCTCAGAAAAAACAAACTCATTGATAAAATCATCTGTGTTTTCATAATTAAATATTTGTGCCATTTTATCATTACAGGTTAAGACTTTTCCTGTGCGAATGCTTGTCCGTGCCAATCCGACTTGAGCGTTATTGTATAGGTTACGATATTTCTTCTCACTTTCTTTTACAGCGGATTCTGCCAGAACACGATCTGTGATATCACGAGTTACTCCAAGTATGCTCATGGGCTGTTTGTCGGAGCCCATCAAAATTCTTGCATTGTTGCTGGTCCAGATGACAGTACCGTCCTTACAATATTGTTCTATTTCAAATATGTATGGTTCCCATCCTTCAGGATCACCAGATTCGATGAGTTTTAGCTTTTCAGCGGATATATTAAGTGTTTTTTTAATTGATTCAGGGAGTATCATTTTATCAAAAGGCTGCTCCATTGTTTCCTTAACAGTATAACCGCTAAGTTGATAAATTGAAGGACTAACATAGGTGAATTTAAAGTCCATATCCATTGTCCAAATTACATCTGAGACGTTTTCAGCTATTAAACGATAGCTCTCCTCGCTCTTGATTAACGCTGCTTTTATCTCGCCAGCCTTTATAACCTTTGTTGTTAGAAAAAACGTAAACACTAATATCATTCCGATATAGGAATACTCCAGCATATAGATAAAATCGTAAAATCCACTGCTAATAGATGTATCATTTATGAGGCCTGCGCAAAGTATAGCTATTGCAATTAACAGGGGTATCCCCTTTTTTTTATTTCCATTTCTGTAGAACCTTATACCGACCGTGATAATATATATAAAATAGATTAGCCCTACTATGCTCTGGAAAGAAATAAGAGTTCCTGGCTCCATTTCATTGTATATGATGTTATATCCGAATGGAAGCCAGACTTCCTTTATTGA